>Ga0364895_1056_pt1 | contig 37539 bp, 40 predicted proteins | sample SorcelJu500002C3_2_FD_206952 | JGI IMG/M metagenome (GOLD analysis project Ga0364895, IMG submission 206952) | Enriched cells from Trout Bog Lake Hypolimnion, Wisconsin, USA - BchlTB.July09.5000.02.C3 | ecosystem: Environmental > Aquatic > Freshwater > Lake > Hypolimnion/Profundal zone | place...
AAACTTTTTCAGACTTTTGATCGTTCCGCAAACAGCAATGTGGATGCTGCTTGGGCACAGGAGGGTGAATCTCGAATTGACGCTTATGAACGGGGTGAAATCAAGGCTTCATCAGTTGAGGATGTTTTTTGCCAGGATAAATCAGAGATGAATATTGTTATTCTCTCTTTCGCGGAAGAAGAATTTGCTGAAGTTGTCGATTATTATAACGAACAATGTCCCGGATTGGGTTATGAATTTGCAGCTAAAGTCAAACGTGACGCTGATAAAGTATTCGTACTGAACGGAGTTCTTGAATGCGCCATTCTTGATGAGATAAAGCGTTCATTTTTGGCGAACGTGTCATAAAAAAAGCGGTGCTGTATGGTGGTCATGAACAACAAAAACGGAGTAACGCCGATGTTGTGAGTTATCTTTATGCCGGTGTGGCAGGAACCAGCGATGATATCATCGGCAGTTTTGAATAACGTTATTGAACTTTCAAACTTATGGTTTTACATCCGAAGCGACCTTCATACGTACTATTCTTGTGGGATTGGAAACAACACCGTTGTTGTATTGCGAACCGGCCTTGATCTTGTCGACAAATTCCATTCCGGATATCACACGTCCCCATACGGTGTATTGCCCGTCAAGGAAAGGAGACGGTGCGAAGCAGATGAAAAACTGGCTGTCGGCACTGTTGGGAAGAGAGGCGCGCGCCATTGAGACGGTGCCCCGGATATGCTGCTCGCGCGAAAATTCTGCTTGAAGCTGTTGGCCGGAACCGCCGCTGCCGTCGCCGAGCGGATCGCCGGTCTGAGCCATAAATCCTGGTATAACACGGTGGAAGGGGAGTCCGTCATAAAAACCTTTGCGGGTCAATTCTTTGATGCGAGACACATGGCGGGGGGCGATATTTGGGAGCATCTGGATGACGACTCGTCCTGATGGAAGGTCGAGATATATCGTGTTTTCGGGGTCGAGTGCCGGCGCGGCAGAAATGGACAACGGAAGGAAGGCGGCCAGAAGCCCTATAAAGACGATAAGAATTCGAAATGGTTTGTTCAGCATGGTCAACTGTTTACGTTTGCATGAATATTTTTTTTGAAGTAGAGCAAGAATGAAGAAAGATAGCAACGGGAGTACATTGTATTTCACCAGGGAGGGAGGTCAGAGGCCGGGGCGTTTCCATATCTGCCGGGCGGCGTAATCCTCTAATTTGAACGCCATGGAGAGCAGCTCGATAGTGTCCGGTATCACCTCAATTATCATGCCGAACCAGTGTTCGGACCACGATTGAGGACGTCCGAAAAGCCTGAACGCTTCCAGGAAACCGAGATCCTGCTTACCGATGAGTGTCGCATGACCGCTTATCTGCAGGCCGGTGATATCGTGCCAGTCCTCCGAAAACTCTGCTTTCGGGTCGAAGATGCCCACGCTCACCCTCTGGTTCAGTTTGATGTTGCCTAACTTGAGGCCCGGTTCGCCAGCCATATAGAGGTTGAACCCTTTCGAGCGGAACAGGATGGGCGTCGATCTCGGCACATTGTCCCGGCAGGTCGAAAGCACGCAGAGCCTGCGTGAGGCGAGAAACTTCAGAATACGCTCTTCAAGCTCTTCGGGAGCAAGCTGCCTTGACGTCCGCTTCGTCAGGATGTCGGGAATCTCAGGCTTCTCATGTTCACTCATGACCGGTTTCCTTTATTTTGGCTTGCAGGCAATCAGCTTTCTTAAAGATCATGAATTTCCTCCATTATCCGCAATGATTTTTACATCCGCTCACCGCTGCGTACCATATTGATGTTTGAACAATCGCTCAAAGCCTTTTATCTTGATTGATGGGACTTGTGGCATAAAGTTGAACAAGGTATTGTAACAGGGAGAAAAGGATATGCAGAACCCGAACTCGGAGTTGATCGACGCTGCCAGAAAAAAGTTCTCCAGATTCAGGGAACTCAGCGGGCAATACGGACCGGAAAAGGCATGGGAAACCATGCTGGAAGGATTTCCTGAGCTGCAGAAGCAGCGCATGGGCCCTTTACTGGCCAAGCCGGCTTTGATTGAAGGATTCAGGCTTTCAATCCCTTATTTCAAGGCGATCGGCATGGAAATGGATGTCGTGGATATATCAAACAGGGGCGTAGACGCTGCACTCGAAATCCAGAAGTTCTGCCCGTATCTGGAGGTTTGCAGGGATTACGGATTTGACACGCCCTGCCATGTGATCTGCGAAATGGATATCGAAGCCTCCCGGAGGGCCTTCCCCGAAATGAAAGGCGAAATCCTCTGCCGTCAGGCTCTCGGCAGCCCTGTCTGTATCTTCAAATACGAACGCCCGTCAAAATAAGCGTTCAATAGTAACGTGCCCGCAAATTTAGGCTGTACAAGCGTTATAACAGGGAATATTCATGTTTCAGAATGCCTGCGAGTTCCTTGTATGAAAGATCCACTTCCGTTTCACCATAGACGTAGGCAGCTATTTCATATTCGTTGTACAGAAAACTCACCCCTTTGTTTGTGAGTGCAAAATTTTGATTGAACTGAATAGAATTCTTAAACAGCGAACCTTTTTCGCTATCAAGACGCTCAGTTTTGGATAACCCCATCATTCTGCGGAATCTGGCATCAATGAATTGATTCAGGCGCTTTTCAAAACCTTTGACAAAAACATCCTGAAGTCTGAGACGTCTTCCGCTCTCAGTATCAAAAACCAGATATTCAGTATGATTCGAGCCATGTGCACCGCCTGTATAGGCAGTCGTGTACAAGCCAAGAGTCAGAACACCTGATCGGTTCAGAAGAACTTTGCCATTGAGATCAAACTGATACGGCAACTCTGACTTCCGTTCTTTTTTAAATGCATCATATTCTTTTAAAAATTGCTTTGTTAATATGTCAAGAGATTCTCCTTTGCTCTTCTGCTCTCCCAACCTTAAACTTTCCGCAATAGAGGCCTCAATAATGTTGTTGACAGGTGTTGAAGATTTCTGTCCGTAAAATACAGGATAACGGCACAGACAGTAGGCATCATTTTCATCTGGCTGTTTGGCGTCATTATAGATTTTTCCGTCATGGTAAATGAGACTGATGTTTTTCATGGCATAGGTCATCCCGGGGCTCTTCTTAACCATCACGGACTGTACCGCAGGCTTAAGCTGTCTCGTTTCAGGTGTTCCGGAAGGAGCTGCAATGGCTGCAGTGCTCAAAAGCAGGAAATAACTCAACGTTAGGGGCCAGAGAACTGAAGCAATGATTTTATTGATCGACTTGTGATGTTTCATCGAAGTTCACATTTTCGTACCCAACTCATCCGTTTTGAAAGTGATGCGTATGTGATGATCATATCACCGCTGGTGTGGCAACAATATCCGGTAACTGAGAGGATGGATCGTTTGTCACAGAGGTAAGAACTTGTTCTGGTGCTTGGTCAATACCGGAAAATATCTCAGCCTTTGTTATTTGAAGACTTTTTTTTCCCGATAAACTGGTTGAGTAACATGACGATAAAAACACCGCCAACGAAAAAAACTACCGGCGCAAAAATTGACGTGTATTTAAGTAAGTCGGGCATAACTTGCGTTGATTTGTTGTACAGAAACTTCAATGTTATCAGTAAATTATAAGAATTATTGTTTCTCTTGTTGCCATTTTTACTATGATAAATATCCGGAAGACTACGAGGGAGTGTTATTCGTTGAAATCTTTGGTTTATTGTGTAGTTGCAGAACCTCTCCTCATTGCTCCTTTTTGTATATCAGTCTGCAAAACAACAAAAATTAGTATCTTGCCATAAAAAAACGGGGCTCAGACAGCACGTTGACGAATGGACTCCATCCGTTACGTTAATTTATTTATATCACATAAAAGTCCGGGGAATTGTTGAATATAAAGGATGTTACTCTATCGGTAGCCGATAATGTGGAAGTTTTTCAGCGCAAGTACAAAGATGTGCTGCATGCTCAGAATACTCTGGTCGACAAGGTTACCCGTTATGTTTTAAAACAGCAGGGAAAACAGATCCGTCCAGTTCTGGTCATGCTTTCTGCTAAAATCTGTGGAGGAGTGACTGAGTCCAGCTATCGTGCAGCTATCATGGTCGAACTGCTGCATTCGGCGACGTTGATTCATGATGACGTTGTGGACAGTGCTGAGATGAGGCGGGGTATTCCATCGATTAATGCATTGTGGAAAAATAAGATATCAGTCCTTATCGGCGATTATCTTCTTTCCAAAGGGCTTTTGTATTCGCTTGAATTCAAGGACTATGGCTTTTTACACATGGTTTCAGAAGCAGTACGCCGGATGAGCGAGGGGGAGATTCTTCAGATACAGAAAACCCGAAGTCTTGATATTTCAGAAGAGGACTACTTGAGCGTCATTTCAGATAAGACTGCTTCGCTGATTTCTTCAGCCTGTGCGATGGGTGCGATGAGCGCAACGACTGATGAAGGGGATATTGCTTCTTTGAAACGTTATGGCGAGTATCTTGGTCTTGCGTTTCAAATCCGCGATGACACACTTGATTATACCGGAGATTCAAAAAAAACCGGCAAGCAGATGGGGATTGATATAAAGGATAAGAAAATAACCCTTCCTCTGATTTATGCCTTGGCACATGCTTCGAGTGCAGAACAGAAAACAATCCGATCAATTTTAAAAAGTTCGCGAAAACGGGCTGTGAAAAGCAAAGAGGTTATTGCTTTTGTTACCGGCAAGGGCGGGCTCGAATATGCCACGCAAGTTGCTGAGGGTTTTGCAGAAAAAGCTGTAGCTTCGATTCTTCCGTTTCCGGATGGTTCAGCAAAAACTTCATTACTGCAGCTTGTTGACTTTGTAATGAATAGACAGTATTAGCCGGAAATATACGTTATCAGTGAAATGAAAAAAGTAGCTTTAATCGTTATTTTTCTTATAGGGATCGTTGTGATAATCGACAAGCTGGTTATGCCCTTGTATATTTCACAGGGAGATGTCAAGGTAGTGCCTGACGTGCTTCATATGAACTATGAAGAGGCGTCGAAGAAATTGCGTCATGCTGGTTTGACGGCGATAAAAAGTTATCATGTAAAATATCTCAGCGGGGTTGATTCCAATGTTGTGCTCTCTCAGATGCCGGAACCGGGTATGGAGGTCAAGCCTGGCAGAAATGTCTATCTGGTAGTCAACAAACGTGAAAAGCCGAGTTTTCCCATGCCTGATCTTCTGGGAAGACCCGAATTGGATGCACGCGAAACTGTTGCCCGTATGGATCTGAAGCTTCAGAATGTTCAGACCAGCACGGTCACAAAGTCTGAAGATAACGGACGGGTTCTGAGCCAGTCGATTCCAGCACAAACCATGGTGAAATCGGGTAGTTCTGTCTCTGTTATCATCGGGAGGTTTGAGCCTTCGGATGCAGGCATGAAAAAAATTGTCATGCCCGATGTTCTGGGAATGTCCCTTGAGCAGGCAAGGCAGGTTGTCGCCGATGCAGGTCTTACCCTTGGTAAGGTCACAACTGAATATTCTGCCAGTCTTGTGCCGAATACGGTTATCAGTCAGAAACCTGCTGTAAATACTTACGTCTCACCTGATCAATCTGTTGAATTGACTGTCGTAACGTCAGAATAGTTGAACGTTACTTATAGTTAGCTTTTTTATACTCCTGCCGAAGATCTTTGATGCCTGTTGTTCGATCGTTACCGTCAGTGATAAAGCCGAAATATTCCAGAATGATGCGGATAACCAGCCACAGGCCTGCAAAAAGAATGACAATTGATTCCCGGATGGCCGTGATGCTTTTGTTTGTCATAAACAGAGTTGAAAACTATACAAAAAAGGCCACTCCCTCAAGAATGGCCTTGCAGATTTGATAAAGGCGATAGAAGATCAGTCGGTAAGAGAGTCCTCCGCTTCATACCAGTCGTCCGAATGTGCGCCGTGATTTCTTCCTTTCTTTTCCCAACGGTAATATGCCGCTAGTTTTATTTTTTCTTGACGCTCATCATCCGTCAGTTCTACGTCGGCTTTTTTTCTTTTTTTCGGAGTTTTTTCTCTTTCGTCCTTTTCAGTTTTTTTTGCCATTGGTATTCATGTTTTTATTATCAAAACCCATAGCGGAATATTATATAATTCTCATGAGGAAAAAAAATATTACCTCGACAATCACAACCCTTGATCTGTATTTTTTTATTGATGGATACGCTTTCCGAGAGCATTGAAAGAGATGACAAGAAGGATGGTTATGGCTTCAATCATCATGAAAATATCTTTCGGGATATAGGCATTGACCGTCAACCCTCCATATTCGAGAATACTGAAAAAAAGAGCCGAGAAAAAAATCCATAAAGGGTGAGCACCGGCAAGAAGCGCAACCGCGATTCCCGTAAAACCGATTCCGCTGCTCATTCCTGCTTCATAGTAGTGCTTGTATCCGAGAAGGATATTTGCTGCTCCCAGACCTGCGGCAGCTCCACCGATACTCATTGCTGTCAGGCTATGCATCCCTGCATTGATACCTCCGTACCTTGCGGCTTCAGGTTGCAGGCCGGTAGCTCGCAATTCATAGCCGAACCTCGATTTATAAAGCATAAACCAGAAGAGAAGTGCGACAAATGGGGCAAGGAGTGTGCTCAGATTTGCCGGTGACTTTGGGAACATTCCTGTAATGGAATGAAAGGAAGGAATAATCGCAGCGTCAATGACAGGTGGCGTATGCACGGTTGATGGTATTGCAAAATGGTAGGTAAGAAGATACCCTGTAATGCCCTGGGCAATGAAATTCAGCATGATGGTGGCAATAACCTCATTGACCCCGAAACGCACCTTGAGCAATGCGGCCAGAAGTGCCCAGCAGGCACCAGCTCCCATTGCTGAAAAGATACAGATGGAAATGGCTGAAAGAGAGGGTAGTGATGCCGGCAGCAGGGCCCCCGTCATGGCAGCGGCAAAGGCCCCCATCTGAAGCTGCCCTTCGGCCCCGATATTGAACAGCTTGACCTGGAAGGGGAGTGCAACTGCAAGTCCTGCAAAAACAAGGGTTGTCATTCTGAACACCACCTGTCCGGTTCCATAAGAAGAGCCAAGTGTTGCGTTGAACATTTTCTGAAAAATCATGATCGGATCTCTGCCTGCGATAAAAATAATCAGAGTGCTGACAATGAGTGCAGAAAGGATTGAGAGTATGGCAATGAGAAATTGAGCAGTTTTGCGATTCATCGTTAACGGGTTGTTCATGTGATATGAAGTCCGATCTCTTTCTGGAACTCATCTTCCGAATTTCTTTTGAGGGTGACCTCTTCCTGGGAGAATTCGTGGACAATCGACCCTTTATAGAGAGTACCGATACGAGTTGACAGAGCTGTTATTTCTTCAAGTTCGGATGAGATGAGCAGTATTGCCACACCCTTTGTGCGTGCTTCAATAATTTTGTTGTGGATGGTCTCAATAGCGCCGATGTCAACCCCGCGCGTAGGCTGGGCAAGAATCAGAAGAGAGATATCTGGACGATTGAGTTCCCTGGCAAGGACAATCTTCTGCTGGTTTCCCCCTGACAGGGAGCTGAGCAGCTGGCTGGACGGTGAGGTGCACTTGATATCATAGTCGGCGATTATTTGTTCGCAATACCGGTTCAGTGTTCTGTTGTCGAAACCTGCCCCGCGGTGAAAAGCGGGTTCCCTGTGCCGTCCGAACAGAAGGTTCTCTGAAACGGTATAGTCAAGTATCACGGCATGTCGCAGTCGGTTTTCAGGAGTGAGGGAAACACCCATAAGAGTGATTTCAGCAGGATTCTTTCCTAAAACCGACCTTCCTTTGAGCATTGCTTCGCCTGTCAGAAGGGTTCCTGCGGGAGCAAGACCGTAGAGTGCCTGAAGCAGTTCGCTCTGCCCGTTACCTTCTACTCCTGCAATACCGTAGATCTCTCCGGCTCTGACCTTGAAACTGAGGTTATGAAGTTTTTCCACCCCTTGACGTGTACAATAGCCTAGGTTGTTGACCTTAAGAACAGTTTCGCCGGGGTTGGGCGGTGGATTTGTAACCTTAAACAGCACGCTGCGTCCCACCATCATTCTTGCGAGCTCAGGTTTAGTGACTGACTTGGCCGGCATCGTACCTGTGATTTTTCCTTTTCTCATGACGCTGACCGTGTCAGCCACCGAAAGCACTTCATCAAGTTTATGGGTAATGAGAATAATGGTATTTCCCTTGTCGCGGAGCGTTCGGAGCGTTGTAAACAGATGTTCTGTTTCTGACGGTGTAAGGACGGCGGTCGGTTCATCAAAAATCATGATGGATGCTTTGCGGAAGAGCAGTTTGAGGATTTCAACCCGCTGCTCCTCTCCAACACTGAGGTTTTCAACTGTAGCGTCAGGATCAACAGCAAGTCCGAACTCACGGGCATGTTTCCGGATAAGGTTTTTAAGATGCTTCATGGGCAGGTGCTGCAACAGTCTGGCATGTTCGTCGCCAAGAATGATGTTTTCAGCTGCAGTGAGTGTGGGTATCAGCATAAAGTGCTGATGAACCATACCGATGCCTGCATCGATAGCTTCACGGGGAGAAGAGAAGTGCACAGGTTTCTCCTGTATATAGACCTCTCCCTCTGACTGCTGAATCATGCCGTAGATGATTTTGGTCAGTGTGCTTTTTCCTGCCCCGTTTTCGCCGACAAGTGCGTGAATAGAGCCTTTCTCAACCGAAAGGGATATATTGCTGTTGGCCGCAAAAGTTCCGAATCTTTTCGATATACCGCACAAACGGACAGCAACACCCATTGCTTCTGGATTTTCAGTGATTTATACCCAGCTCAGGACGGTTTTTATGGATTCCTTGCTGTCAAGTGCCATACGGTAAGCGAGTTCGAACTGGGAGACAGGGAACACATTGGTGAAAAACTTTTCGCTGTCGAGCATCTCCCCATTAAGTGCAGCATACGCTTGCTGAATATGAGCATTGGTGGTAATGCCTGATGAAATGATAGCGGGTTCTTTGTGCTGTATCAGACGGTAATCAAAAGCCATGATTTCATAATTGCCCATCAGCACTATTGTAGCCTGCTCTTTCATTAAGCGCACAGCCTTTTCAATCAGCAGTATTCTACCTGTTGTTTCAAAAATAAGATCAAAGCTGTCGTTGAAGTCAGAAGTAAAATCGTTCAGGTCAATGGCAATATGTTCAGCATGTGAAAGCTGCCCTCTGATACTGAATGTTTCAACAGCATCGAAATTGTTTAAGCCGAGAGAGTGGAGGTATTCAGAAACCATGAGCCCGACCGAACCGAGACCGAGGATGAGAATTCTTGATGAAGCATGCAGAGGAACTTTTTCAACGGCACTGATAACATAGGCAAGAAGCCCGATGAGAAGATCTCTATGGATTGGTTGCCGACAGAGAGGGAAAAGATTATGGCGCGATGTCGGAATGATTTCTGCATGGCATCCGAAATAAGGTTCGATTCCTGTCCACCGGTTACCTTTGAAAGCATAGACAAAATCACCGGGAAGAAGGTCATCGACTCCTGATCCGGTCGCAATTACCTGTCCGATCGACTCGCTGCCCGGCATGATGGGATAGTGAAAAACCTTGTTTGATACAGGCTTGTTGGTCAGAAGAAGGCGGTCAAATCCAGGTGTTATAGTGCTTGCAATGGTTTTTACCAGTACATCATAGGGCTTGTCTGCATGATATACAGCCGGCTGTAGTTTAAGTTTGTTGGCTTTCTGTAAAACAATTGCCAACGCTTCCCCTTGCATCGTCATAGGTAAGGTTACTTCTTGAACAGTTATGTCAGAGATTGAAGAGTGCGCTGAGTATCCAGGAAATCACACTGATGACTACTGACCCCGCTACAGCCCACCAGAAGCTGTCAATGGTAAATCCACCGACAATCGAAGCGGACAACTGAAGCAGAAGAGCATTGATGACCAGCAGGAAAAGCCCCAGTGTTACAATGATAAACGGTATTGAAAAGAAAACCAGTACCGGCCTGACAACAGCGTTGACCAGTCCGAGAACCAGAGCGACAAGAATCGCCGCCCCAAAACTTTTAATATGAATTCCGCTGAGAATATGCGCAGTTGCATAGACCGCGAGGGCATTGATCAGCCATTGTATCAGGATATTCATCGTTGTCATCTCCTTGATTATGTTCAATGTAACAAACTGTAATATAATAGACTAATCGGGAAATCGCCGATCAGAACCGGTTACTATTGAGGTTCGGTCAGTCCGAATGTGCCGGCCAGGATGGCCGCGCGGTTTTCTGAAGAAACGAATTGCTTCGTAGTAACTCCATTGATGACGCTCTTCAATGTATCTCCAATAAGAATGTTTCTGCCTGTTGGATTGTGCAGCACAACCAGCAATTTTTTAACAAAAATCGTATCCGGATGTGTTGAGTTCAGGTAGTTGGCAGGGACAAAGTCAATCCATTCCTGAGGGTATGGATCGAATTCATATTGATCTGTCCACTGACCTTCGGAAAATGCCTTCAGCAGATACTTGTTCACATCGGTTTTGGTCAGCATAAACATGTCAGCATCCTGCTTAACTTCAATATCAAGGAGATCGAGACGCATCGGTTTTCTTATACCGTTACTCCCGAATCCTAAATCGAAAAGCCACTTCTCGCCACCCACTTCAGCTATAATAACCATGTGCGTTTTGGGACGCCTTACAGGATAAATCATAGGGCGTGCAGCCGCAAATGTATGGGGAACTCCCAGCTCCTGAAGTGCCATTGCAAAGAGGCCATTGACTTCATAGCAATAACCGCCACGTTTACGCAACAGTATTTTCTCGACAATGTCCTCTGGAACCAGAGACACAATTTTTCCAGCCTGAACATCCAGATTTTCAAAAGGAACTGAAAATAACTGGCATCGCATGATCTCCGTTAATGTTGCAATATCCGTGTTGGTATTGCCGTGATAAGCGATCCTGCTGAAGTACTTCTCAAGGGTAAAATTGTCCGCTTTCATCTCTGCTCCTGTCCCAGTGGTTGATGACCAGAGAAATAATGTAACAATCCTTTCATGCATGATCTACTCTGATTCAAAAGAAAACGCCGCATGTATTGACCTCCCTCATTGCAGACAGAATTTTTTGTTGAAGGGATATCAGGAAAATACTTTATTATGCATGCCGTGTTTTGTAAGTAAACGTATATTTTAAAACGATACAATCAGTTACCTTATGCATTGTTTTCTGACTTCAACCTAATCCCGGTTGTGAATACGGAATTACCATGCCAGATATGCAGCCTGCGAGCTGACACGCAGGTACTCTTCTGCTGATCTCGGCAAGTTTACGGATTCTCAGCAGGGTGCTCAGGTTGACTTGAGTCCTCATCAGATTGAATTAGATTTGTTACCTTACTGATGAACATTCGCTATCAAACACGCAGGATGGAAAACAGCTTCGCAAGCCTCTCAGCCATCAGGAAACATTATGGCGACAGTGCAAAAAAACTGTCACAGCGCCTGGATGATCTTGCTTCGGTTGTAAATCTTGAGGTCATGCGTTCATTTTCTTCTGCACACTGCCATGAATTGTCAGGAACCCGGCAGGGTGAGTTGGCGATTGACCTTTCACCAAACCATCGCATCATTTTTTTACCTGATCATGATCCTCTTCCCCGAAAAGAAGATGGCGAGCTTGATTGGATAATGATTACCAGGATTGTGAATATGGCGATTGGAGAGGATTACCATTAAAACGGGACGAAAACCATGTACAAGACAAAAGAGGATATTGCAATAGCTCGTGAAATCATCTCTTGCCCCGGCGATACGCTTGCTGAACATATCGAATATACGGGTATGACACAGTCGGAGTTAGCGGAGCGGATGGGTAGACCGAAGAAGACCATTAATGAAATTATACAGGGCAAAGCACAGATAACCCCGGAAACAGCTATTCAGCTTGAGCGTGTAGTTGGCATATCTGCTGATTTTTGGGTAGAATGTGAAAGGCGCTATCGCCTGAGGCTTGCTGAAATTGATGAGGCAGAAACTCTTTTACAGGCAAAAGAGTGGGCAAAAAGGTTTCCCTGTAATGCAATGAAGGTAAAGGGATGGATTGCCTTTGAAGGCGGTTCGGCTAACACAGGCAAAGCTCTGCTCTCCTTTTTTAACGTGGCGAGTCCTGAAGTGTATGAAAAGTTCTATCACGGCCAGGTCTATGCAACAGCCTATCGTATGAGCGAAAAAAACAGCAAAGCCCCCTATGCTGTTGCTGCATGGCTCCGGCAGGGAGAGCGACAGGCTGAATTGATTCAGGTGCCTGATTTTGAGAAAAGTGCTTTTGAGAAAACCTTGCAGGAGATAAAAAAACTTGTGATCAGCGGTGCCGATGATTTCTTTCCTGAACTTCAGGAGCTATGTCGGAAAGCCGGAGTAAAGGTTGTTCACACCCCCTGCCTGCCACAAGCGCCACTGCATGGTTCAACCCGGTGGGTGAAAGGCACCCCCCTGATTCAGCTTTCAAACCGGTTGAATCGGAATGACATTTTCTGGTTTACCTTTTTCCATGAAGCGGCCCATATCCTGAAGCATAACAAAAAGGATGTTTTTTTAGAGGGAATGGAATACTCCTGTGACGGCAGAGTGAAAGAGGCAGAAGCTGACGCAGACGTCTTTGCGGAAGAGTGCCTTATGAGTCGCAAGGAGGAAAAAGAAATTATGGCGAGCGGTTCGTTTGAAAAACAGGATATCCAGCGTTTCGCCGCTAAATTCGGCACGCACCCGGCGATTGTTGCCGGCAGACTGGCAAGCCGTGGCGTTATGAAACAGCATATCGGCACTGTTTACGGCTTTTATAAAAAAGTTGAACTCAAGGATTGAAACCAAGTCCTGAGGACCGAATGCTGAGAAGATAGATCCCTCACTTCGTTTCGGGATGACAATAGGTAGGAATTGCTTCAGGTTGAAAAGTGGGAGCGCTTTTGGGTGACAAAGGAGATGGAATTGGGATGACTTTAAATGATTATGAGGTTTTTCTTCGGTTTGGAGAATACTCATGGCTCAGAAGATCGTAAGATTATATAACTGTCTATAAAGATTTGGCTACAGTGAAAGTCGGCATCAGAACGCCATCGCTCAAAAAACGCATATCTGCCCGAACTTCATGGAAGCGCTATGCCCGGCAGTCTCTTGGACTCAAGGCGCCCAAGAATTATGGCTGGATAACCGATCCTAAGAAAGCACTTTACAATCGCGTCTATTACCGGACTACACGAGGCTGTTCAGTGGTTATTATGTTGATGCTCTCTCTTTTTAGTTCTGTTATGGGGTGTATCGCCTGGGTTTTGATTCCTCACTGAAAAGCGCATGTTACACGTTATCCATCTCTTTTAATAAATCAGGATGACGGTCTACAAGTTTTAGAAGCTTTACGAGAGGGGCCGGTGGGCGGGTTTCGCCTCTTTCATATCGTGAAAAGGCAACCTTTCCAATGCCAAAGACTTTTGAGAGTTCTGCCTGAGTCAGATTAAGTTTTTTACGGATACGACGAATATCAGCGCCAACATCACCCTTTACTGATCTCACTAACCCAGCTTGGGCTTCAGTGTAACGCCTGTAACTCTCTTCATCCCAAATGCCTTCGCCACATGAAGAGCAAAACTCACCATGCATGGCATGCAAGGTTAATGATTGTCCACTATAAGAGAGCGTTTCATCCAGAACTTTTTTAACCATGCCGGGATGGCCACATGCAGGACAGTTCATAAAAGATATGATTTATTTAGCTTTAAACTGAATAACCGGAGGGCGATTATCTGAAAACCTTGTAATTTTAATGTAGACGGCAATACCGTCCAAAATTTCACCATGATAGAAATCCTGCCACAAACTATGATCCTTATAGGTTGTCATTGATTTGTAAAAATCAGTTCTTGATAGAGAAAGAACAACCTCGCGCATATCCGACTCCGTCAATCCAAGAGAGAGACCAACTGCCAGTGTCAACCTTGTAAATACACGATTACACCTGTCGGCTGCAATAGCCTGAATTTCGGCAAGAACGTAATGTGGAATCCTCTTCTCCATCAAAAGATGTTACTCATTTTGGTTATTTTATACAAATAGATAAATTTTAACAAAACCATTTATTTTATCAATCAAAACATCGAGAGGCTGTACCCCTTTGTGACTCGTACATCCTCTTACATCACCACTGTCGTGAGCAGTTCATACTGTTAGTACTTCGGTTTCAATGCAGCAGCGCATAAAATATTCTTACAGTTCCAATTTGGCCTCACTACATTTAGAACAAACCCACTCTTTAATTACCAGAATACTTGTTTTATAGACAATTAAACATCAATAAATCACTTTTCTTCTTGGAAATGTTCGGTAGTGACTGGCTGCTCGACGCCGCAATCATGATGATCGAGCGGACGCACCGGGTGGAAAATCTGGGGACTGACGAACTGGCAGCGTTGCTTGCCGGACCGGAACCGCCATTGCTGTTCGACATTCGCACCGCCGAGGAGTTCGAGATAAGCCGTATCACGACTGCCGTGCGTGTTGACCCGGATGCCCGTGCAGATGACTTCTCGGCTTGTTATGGAGCCCTTGTTGCGGGGCGTGACCTTGTCTTTTACTGTTCGGTCGGCCAGCGCAGCACGGAACTGCTCGATCGGGTGGAGAGTGCCTGCAGGAAAGCGGGGGCGAAGAGTTGCCGCAACCTGCGCGGCGGCATTTTTCGCTGGTATAACGAGGGTAAGCCGGTCGTCGATGCGTCAGGTATGACGGACGATATACACGGGTACGATCCAGTCTGGGGCATGATGGTCGAACGGCGCCAGTAGCGTGCTATGGGCGGAACGGCCTGAGCAGCAGGGCAATGAGTCGTTGCTTGTCGGAGTCGCTTTCATGGTCCAGACCAAGACGGAGGTCGTCAAGATTCTCTCTCATCCGGAAACTGCCGAAGATACGGTCCCAGACGGAGAGCATGCTTCCGTAATTGGAGTCGTGTTCGCTTCTGAGTATCGAGTGATGCAGGCGGTGCATCATAGGGGAGGGGATGATGAGCCTGGCCAGACGATCCATGGCAGGCGGAATGGAGACGTTGCTGTGCTGGAATTCGATGACCGGAGTCATGAGGAGCGAGTAAAGCAGCAGGTGTTCGATGCCAGCGCCCATCAGCATGAAGAGGGGGAGACGAAGCAGTTCAGAGAGCAGGATCTCCATATAATGGAACCGCCAGCTGGTAGTGACATCGAGGGTTGCGTCGCTGTGGTGTACAGAGTGGAATCGCCAGAGAAACGCCGATTCATGGTTGAGACGATGCCAGACATACATCCACAGGTCGATGAGAAGGATTATCAGGATGGCTTCGGCAACGGGGGGAAGAGTCAGCATCCCTATTCCATGCCAGGCATTTCTCGACCAGTCCAGCATGAATGCCATAAGTATGCCCGAAGGGAGCAGTATCAGCAGATTGAGACCGGCCATAGAAAGGTTTAGCTTTGCATGGAGGCCACGGTGCTTCTGCTGGAAGAAACAGGGGTTGAGGCCCTCGATGATCCAGAGCAGCACTCCGCCGGCAATGGTGGTGGTGTATAAATATATGCGGAGGTCGGGTATGTTATAGTGGTCAGCGTTCATGAACGATGGTATGCCGGTGCATGGTTGATGTCCGGCATATTCGCGGCAGATTGCTTACAGCCATCCCGAGCTTGTCGTACGGAAAAGCAAGAAGCAGTTCATCAGGAGCGAGAGATAGTCCGGCATTGCCGCCGGTGTCGCCAAGTGTGAACGTCGGTTTTCCGGTTCTGACAACATAGCTTGAGACCATTTCGCAGGTCGATCCGCCGGCTATGCCGTGAACCAGTTCGCCGCTGTCGAAGCCGTAAGCCCTCAGGATGTGCTGTCCCTGGAAAGGCTTGCAGACAATCAGAACCACATCCGGTCGAAGGGTATCGTCATTCATGGCAGAAAGAGGGCCGACAATCTGAGCTTCAAACTCACCATCCTCGAAAGGCATTGTCGAAGACAGGGAGCAGCGAAGGGCATCCATCGATCCGAACAGTTTTCCGTCACCGATCATGAATTTTTCAGCAACATCGAGAGGCAGAAGGCTCCCGAAACCCGCTGCTATTGCACCGCCACCGCAAAGTTGATGCTCCTTGGTTGTGTAGAAAGGCCCGGCACCTCTGAGACAGTCGCCCCACATGGCGCATAGAAATGATTTTGGACCGCTTGCCTCAGAAGAAGCTCCGAATTTTTTCACCCCTTCGGGCAGGTCACTGAGCGAAGTGACAAATTTTACCGCTATTGGATTGTAGTCCAGTCCTTCGCTCTTTACAAGTGTTTGCGACAATTGCTCTGGAGTCATGGCTCACCTTTGAATTGTTTCGGAAACCCAATTTTATTCCTTTTCAGTTTGAATATCCCACTTCAAATATCTAAAATCTAATAACTCATAAAAAAATGGTATTTAAAAAGCATTGAGACCATGAAAAGAAATCTGGAACGCATTATTAAGCACATCGAGGCAGGGGAGTATGAAGCCGCTCATGATAGATTGATGGGCGTGATGAAAGCATACCCGGAGGAATGGCAGTTGGAAGTTGCGTTTATCGAAACAGGCATAGCGCATGCGATGCAGGTTAAAGGGCAGGTGCGCCGGCTTAGCATGGGATTTTATGCGCAAAGCGCTGTCTGGCGGATTAAAGATATATTAGGACATCCGGGGGCGGCTGAGTGTTTACGTACTTTGCATAAACTGGTGGACCTTACGGCGACCGCCCGGTTTAACAGCTTAAACTGATTTTACTGATTCCACTAAAGCAGGTCGATGGAGAATAATAACAAGGAGATAACCATGTCAACCGAAGCAAGGTGCCCATTTTCCGGCAACGTCCACACCAGCACAGTCGCTGGAGCCCAATCCAATGCAGATTGGTGGCCCGATCAACTGAAGTTGAACATCCTGCACCAGAACTCTTTATTGTCCAACCCCATGGGCAAAAAGTTCAACTACGCCGAGGAGTTCAAGAGTCTCGACATGAATGCTGTAAAACAGGATCTCCTGGAGCTTATGACCAACTCACAGGACTGGTGGCCGGCGGACTTCGGTCACTATGGACCATTATTCGTTCGCATGGCATGGCACAGCGCAGGCACCTACCGCACAAGCGATGGACGTGGAGGTGCAGGGAGAGGCAGTCAGCGCTTTGCTCCTCTCAACAGTTGGCCCGACAACGTCAACCTCGATAAGGCGCGCAGGCTGATTTGGCCGATCAAGCAGAAGTATGGCCGAAAAATATCATGGGCCGACCTTATGATCCTTACCGGAAACGTTGCTCTGGAATCAATGGGACTGAAGACTTTCGGTTTTGCAGGCGGGCGTGAGGACATCTGGGAACCTGAAGAAAACATATACTGGGGGTCTGAAAGCAAGTGGCTGGCAGACGAGCGCCACAGCGGCGACCGTCACCTTGATAATCCTCTCGCCGCAGTGCAAATGGGCCTGATCTATGTGAACCCGGAAGGCCCTAACGGCAAACCGGATCCGGTCGCAGCTGCACGTGATATCCGAGAGACTTTTGCTCGTATGGCAATGAACGACGAAGAGACGGTTGCGCTCATCGCTGGCGGTCACACCTTCGGCAAAACCCACGGTGCAGGCGATGCGTCAATGCTTGGTCCTGTGCCGGAAGCAGCCGGCATTGAGGAGCAGGGCCTTGGCTGGAAGAACCGCTTTGGAGCAGGCAAAGGTGGCGACACCATATCCAGCGGCCTTGAAGTCACTTGGAGCACCACGCCGACGAAATGGAGCAGTAACTATTTCTGGAACCTGTTCGGCTACGAATGGGAGTTGACAAAAAGCCCCGCTGGTGCGCACCAGTGGACACCGAAGGGTGGTGTCGGTGCCGGTACGGTGCCGGATGCCCACGACCCTTCTAAGCATCATTCGCCAGCCATGCTTACCACCGACCTCGCGTTGAGGTTCGATCCTGTGTATGAAAAAATATCGAGGCGCTTCTACGAGAATCCGGATCAGTTCAGGGACGCGTTCTCTCGGGCATGGTTCAAGCTCACGCATCGCGACATGGGTCCTCGTGCGCGCTACCTTGGCCCCGAGGTTCCTTGTGAACAGCTTATCTGGCAGGATCCCATCCCTGCAGTCAATCATGCATTGATTGAAGCCGAGGACATTGCTTCCCTCAAGGGCAGCATCCTGGCTTCCGGTCTGTCTGTCTCGGAACTGGTTTCGACCGCCTGGGCTTCAGCTTCCACGTTCCGTGGCTCCGACATGCGGGGCGGCGCGAACGGTGCACGCATTCGGCTGGCTCCGCAGAAGGATTGGGAAGTCAACCAGCCTGAACAGCTGGCTAAGGTACTCAAGACTCTGGAGAGCATCCAGAGCGCCTTCAACAGTGCCCAGTCTGGCGGCAGGAAAGTTTCGCTTGCCGACCTTATTGTTCTGGGCGGCTGCGCAGCGGTCGAGGCAGCTGCGGAGAAGGCCGGTTGCCATGTGGAGGTTCCCTTTTTGCCGGGGCGCATGGATGCTTCTCAGGAGCAGACCGATGTGGACTCGTTCGCTGTATTGGAACCGTTCGCTGATGGATTCCGCAACTACGTCCGTATTGGGCTCGAGGGATCGCAGGCAGAGCTGCTGATTGACAAAGCGCAGTTATTGACGCTGACCGCACCTGAGATGACCGTTCTGATCGGCGGCATGCGTTCACTGAATTCGAACTTTGGCCAGATCAGACACGGTGTTTTCACCAACCGGCCTGAAACATTGACGAATGATTTCTTTGTGAATCTCCTCGACATGAAGACGAAGTGGCAGAAGTCCGTCAAATCCGAAGGTGTGTTGGAGGGATACAATCGGGCTACGGGAGAACTGATGTGGACAGGAACCATCGTCGATCTCGTTTTCGGTTCGAACTCCCAGCTCCGGGCGCTCGCGGAAGTCTATGCATGCAGCGATTCTCAGCACGCTTTCGTGCGTGATTTTGTGGCTGCATGGAACAAGGTGATGAACCTTGATCGCTTCGACGCTATAATGCCTGATGAATCAGCGCAGGGTAGTGCTGCACCGTACTGGTGAGTTTATTGCCGTTATCTTTTCATCCTGAAGCATTACTCCATGAAACCTTTACCTGTTACTCCCGAAATTTTGAATGGTGCTCGCCGTGTCGTCTGGTTCAAGACGCCAGAGAAAGAACTTGCGGATCCTGTGCATTTTCTTGCGCATGTTATGACTTATGGGGCACCTTAAGACTTGAAAGTGTTGCAAGGCATCGCTGGCAAAGCTTACTGGAACCTGAAATGTGGACGGCAGCCAACCCCTCCTTTGCCGACCTGTGCCGGTCTTTCTCCCGTTCCTTCAAGTCTTAGAACTTGACGTAAGCCCCTCACAGGAGTTCGGCGCGACAGGGGGTTTATAGTTTTGGGGCGATAAGTAAAAGGCGCTAAAAAATGGACAAGATCATTGATATGATATTCTTTTTGCTTATGATGCAGAGGTTTTTCATTTTTTGTCATGAATTATTTTTTTGATACGAAATCATGTTTGACGAAATAGAGTTTGATAAGATAAAGCGTCTTCCGAAGTATGTGTTTGCTGCTGTTAATGAGCTTAAAATGGCTGAACGGCGGGCCGGAGAAGATGTTATTGATTTTTCGATGGGTAATCCTGATGGTCCCACTCCCCAGCATATTGTTGACAAGCTTATAGAAAGTATCAATAAGCCTCGAACTCATGGATACTCTGTTTCAAAAGGGATATACAAGCTTCGTGGTGCGGTGGGTCTATGGTATAAGCGCAAGTATAACGTTGATCTTGATCTTGATCGCGAGGTTGTGGCCACGATGGGCTCAAAAGAGGGCTATGTCCATCTTGTGCAGGCTATCACCAATCCCGGTGATCTTGCAATGGTGCCGGATCCCTGTTATCCTATTCATTCTCAGGCCTTCATTCTTGCCGGTGGGAATGTCCACAAGCTGAAACTTGAGATGAATGACGACTATACACTTGATGAAGCAGGATTTTTCCGGAACATCGAAAAGGCACTTCGTGAATCTTCACCAAAGCCGAAGTATCTTGTGGTGAATTTTCCGAATAACCCTACCACTGCTACTGTTGACCTCTCATTTTATGAAAAGCTTGTTGATATTGCCCGCCAGGAGCGTTTTTACATTATCAGTGATATTGCTTATGCAGAACTCACCTTTGATGGTTATGTGACCCCCTCTATCCTGCAGGTTCCCGGTGCAAAGGATGTCGCGGTTGAGAGCTATACGCTGTCGAAAACCTACAACATGGCAGGTTGGCGTGTCGGCTTCATGGTTGGTAATGCGAAACTGATAGGCGCCCTCGAAAAGATCAAGAGCTGGCTTGATTATGGCACCTTCACCCCTATCCAGGTAGCTTCTACCATAGCCCTTACGGAGGATCAGAGCTGTGTTCAGGAGATTTGTGAAGTCTACCGAAAGCGCCGTGATGTTCTGGTCAAAAGCTTTGAAAATGCAGGCTGGCCGGTTGTCACTCCGCGGGCAAGCATGTTTGTTTGGGCAAAAATTCCTGAACAGTTAAGGGCAATGGGGAGTCTTGAGTTCAGCAAAAAACTGCTGAGCGAAGCAAAGGTTGCTGTCAGCCCCGGTATTGGATTTGGAGCTTATGGGGACGAGTATGTCCGTGTTGCCATGATTGAGAATGAGGAACGAATCCGTCAGGCAGCCCGCAATATCAAAAAGTTTCTCCGCGATTACGAATTCTGAAGAGCAGCTGACGCGGGTTCAGGGATGTTCTTCAACTTCAAAAACCTCCTGAAAGGCTTGCTGGAGTGTATCGACAACCATGCCCGATGAGACTAGGCTTGCAACATCGCTTGCCAGGTCTCCGGCCCTTCCGTGAAACCATGCACCTGCAGCGGCAGCATTGAAGATATCAGCACCCTTTGCCGCCAGGGCTGCAATAACACCGGAAAGAACATCTCCGGAACCCGCCGTTGCAAGTGCTTCAGTGCCGCTTGTATTTAAAAGAACTGCTCCCTCCGGCTTGGCAATAACAGTCGGAGTACCTTTTAAAAGCAATGATATTCCATTGTGGCGGGCATAACTTTTTGCAGCTTCAATGGGATCTGCTGCAATGTTTTCCACTGACGCTCCGCTCAGACGGCTGAATTCTCCGTAATGAGGTGTAAGAACCGCTTGTTTGCAATTTTTTAACATTCCGGCAGTGCCAGCATCTGAGAGGGAGTAAAGGGCGTCAGCGTCAAGCACGAGCTTTTTGTCATGAATCTCGGAACGAGAAAGAAGTTGTGTAAAGAAGTGAATCACTTCGGTATCACGTCCGAGACCGCATCCGATCACGATTGCATCGGCCCAGACAGCTTTTTCGAGAATGGCGGATGTATCCCTTCCGATGACCACTGCTTCAGGTAGTGCTGTGTGTATTGCAGCAGCAAGGGAGATAGGTACTGAAACGCAGACATATCCGGCACCTGTTTTCAGCGCTGCCTTTGCTGAAAGAATTGCGGCGCCGAGCATTGAGGAGTGTTTTGTTTGCGAACCGGCAATAATCAGCACTTTTCCATTGGCATGTTTAGCGCTTGACGGCTCTCTGAGGGTGAAATGCTCGGCGGCAAACTCTTTATCGGTTAAGAGAGCCGAGGAGGGTTCGGCAAGAAAGCCGGGGATGGAGATTTCAGCTATACGGACCTCTCCGCAGCAATATGGCCCTTCGTTCAGGTAAAAGCCTGTTTTGAGAAATGCCATCGTAACGGTAATATCGGCCGCGATAGATGGTGTGGCAGCAAACCCTGTGGTTGCGTCGAGTCCGGTCGGGACATCAATGGCAAGTGTGAGGGCGCCGGTTCGCTCGCGGACAGTATTGATGAGTTCAATGCCTTCAGCAAGCGGGGAGGAAAGCACCATTTCCGGTTCGGTTAAGCGAAGTCCGGTGCCGGTAATCGCATCAATGAGTATATCGTAGGAGGTTTCGCCGACATAAGGGATCGCTTCGTCATGACTTGCAAAAATACGCAGGTTGGCGGTGTATTTTCTGTACGCTTGAAGCGTGGCAAGGCATTCGCGATTAACCCCCTGAAGAGTGGCTTCAGGATAGAGAAGCACAAGATCAACGGAGGCTTCAAGATTAAGAAGGTGGCGGGCAAGTACTAATCCGTCACCGCCGTTGTTTCCTTTACCCGCTACAACAAGAAAAGAGGTTCCCTGAAGGAAGTCTTTGTGAAGGGTTTCCTTTATAATGCGGAGACATTCGCGTCCGGCGAGCTCCATAAGACGGGTTTCGCCGATATGGAGCTGTTCTATTGCAGCCTTGTCGGCCCTTTTCATTTCCTTTGCAGTTAGAACCGGCAGCATCGTATTTGCTCCATTGTTTCCTTAGCGGGAAGGATGATTGATGTTCGTCAAATAAGTTCGTCAAGGTGCAGAGATTGCTCAAGCGAGTGATAGTATGCTTCGGCAAGCTCTCGGATGGGGAAGTGAAGAATTTCTTCGCCGTTTATTGAAATAACAGCATCATGTTCAACAACTTTGCCGATAACCCTGACAGGCACATTGTGCTTGTTGGCCGCATCAATCACCTCTTTTGCATTGTCGTGTGCCATGCTCAGAATGACTCGTCCCTGTGCTTCTGAAAAGAGCTGCTGCTGTATATGGTATGGGCCGCTGTCGGAATTTTCCAGATCAACACTGAAACCGAGCGGAGCAACTGCGTTCATAATGGATTTTTCGGCAAGAGCAACAAAGAGTCCTCCGTCGGAAATGTCGTGCGCGGAGTGCACAAGTTTTTTTCCAGCCAGGGCAACAAGCAGCTCCTGAAGATTTTTTTCATGGTCGAGGTCAATTGCCGGAGCATCCTGACCAGGGGTGTCGTAGTGCATGACAAGGTATTCCGAACCATCAAGCGTAAGCTCAGGATAGCCGAGAAGAAGAATTGTGTCACCGGTGTGCGTGAAGGTCGATCCAACAAGGTTGTCGATATCATCCAGCAGCCCGATCATTCCTATGGTCGGGGTAGGGTAGATGGCTGAGCGTACCCCGCCGATAAAGGTTTCGTTATAGAAACTGACATTGCCGCCGGTAACCGGTGTATTGAAGGCACGGCATGCTTCGCCCATGCCTCGAACTGATTCCTTGAACTGAAAATAGACTTCAGGCTTATAGGGATTGCCGAAATTGAGGCAGTTGGTTATGGCCAGCGGCTTTGCACCCGAACAGGCAATATTTCTGGCACACTCGGCTACCGCGATTTTACCGCCTGCCAATGGATTGAGATAGACGTAACGGGCGTTGCAGTCAGTTTTCATGGCAAGCCCTTTCTTTGAGCCTTTGATGCGGATAACAGCTGCATCGGTATGGCCTGCCGGTGTTACCGTATTCGTCAGCACCATGGAGTCATACTGACGATAGACCCATTGCTTGCTTGCAATGTTCGGGCGGGACAGCAGTTCAAGGCTGAGTGAGCTGAAATCAAGGTTCTTATCCTCCACAAGCTCCGCCACCGGTGTGTCCGGCTTTTTTTCAACAGCTTCGCGGATATAGACGGGAGCTCCTCCTCCAAGAACCAGCGATTCAGCCGGAATTTCGGCAACAACCTTACCGTGATGAAAAACCCTGACATGGTTGTCACTCGTTACCCGTCCGATCACGACCGCCTGAACATCCCATTTGCGATAAACCTCAATTATGTTGTCTTCAAATCCTTTTTCAGCCACAATGAGCATCCGTTCCTGCGATTCGGAGAGCATGATTTCGTAAGCACTCATGCCAACCTCACGAATAGGAACAAGGTCAAGATCAATCTCTATGCCCCCTGTTCCTTTTTTTTCGATTCCCCTTGCGCTCATTTCAGAGGTGGAACTTGTAATGCCGGCAGCGCCCATATCCTGCAGGCCGACGACATAGCCGGTTGCGATGGCTTCAAGGGTAGCTTCAAGGAGAAGCTTCTCGGCAAAAGGATCGCCGACCTGAACACTCGGGCGTTTGTCTTCCGAGGCTTCACTGAGATCTTCAGAAGCGAAAGTTGCACCGTGGATGCCATCCCTTCCTGTAGAAGAACCGACAATCAAGACCGGGTTTCCTTCACCAAGGGCGGTTGCACTGACGGTTTTATGATGCTCCACAATGCCGACTGACATGGCATTGACCAGCGGATTGCCTGTATAGCCCTCTTCAAAATAAATTTCGCCACCGACCGTCGGGACGCCGAAAGAGTTGCCGTAATCTCCTATGCCGCGCACAACACCATCAACCAGATAGCGGACACGGGGATCCTTCGGAGAGCCGAACCGGAGCGAGTTGAGTGATGCCACCGGACGGGCACCCATCGTGAAAATATCGCGGTGAATGCCACCGACCCCTGTAGCCGCACCCTGATAGGGCTCGACGGCTGACGGATGATTGTGCGATTCAATTTTGAAGGCTACAGCGAGGTTGTCGCCGATATCGACAAGGCCTGCATTTTCTTCACCGGCAGATGTAAGCAGGGCTTTGCCATCGCGGGGAAGCGTTTTAAGTACGGCAATTGAGTTTTTATAGCTGCAGTGTTCCGACCACATGACAGAAAAAATTCCAATCTCGGTAAACGAGGGTGTTCTTCCGAGAACGTCACAGATCTTTCCATATTCTTCCGCATTCAAACCGTGTTCTGCTGCAATGGCGACAGTGACTTCGACTTCAGTATGTTTCATAGGTACCCGCTAAACGTTTCAGGGAATCATGGCTGCTGGCCGTGACAGTTTTTATATTTCTTTCCGCTTCCGCAGGGGCACAGATCATTACGGCCAGGTTTTTTGTCAGCGATGACAGGCTGCTGCAGGCTCGTCGTACTCCCGTCTTCATTGTTATTCGGCGCCATCTCTACGCCGAACGATGCGGTGTAGACGCTTTCAGCGGCCTGATGCTGGGCAACAAGCTTTTCCTGTCTGACCGCAGCTTTTCGTTGTTTTTCTTCCATCTGGCGAGCCTCATCCGGATCAACAGGAAAGAGCTTGAAGGCCAGAGAAAGGGTTTCGAGTTCTATGTCATGCAGAAGATCAACAAAGAGACGGAATGCCTCCTGTTTATACTCAAGCAATGGGTCTTTCTGACCATAAGCACGTAAATTGATTCCTTCACGCAGGGAGTCAATCTCTCTGAGATGCTCTCTCCATCGGAGATCAATGACGCTCAGAACAGCATATTTTTCAATCTGCTGCATAATCTCTGCCGGTACAGCGGCCTCTTTTCTGCGATAAAAAGCAAGAGCGGTATCGTAGAGCTTTCCTGCAGTTACCTCTATGCCTTCGCGCTCAAACACATCACGGTCAGGTTTGAACTCGATCGAGAGCTCGCGCAGCAGCTGCTCCTCAATGCCGTCGACATCATGCTCTTTGTGGTATTTTTTAATCACTGCTTCACTGTAATCCTTCAACAGGTCAAGGATATCACTGGTCAGCCGATCCTTGAGCAGACCATTTTTCCGGCGTGAATAAATGACCTCACGCTGCTGGTTCAGAACATCGTCATATTCCAGCAGGCGTTTTCTGATGGCAAAGTTCTGATCTTCAACTTTTTTCTGTGCACGTTCTATGGATTTGGTAATCATGGAGTGCTCTATCACATCACCCTCTTCATGTCCCAGACGATCCATGACGGAAATAACGCGGTCAGAACCGAAGAGGCGCATCAGTTCGTCCTCAAGCGAGACAAAAAAAACCGACTCACCCGGATCACCCTGACGTCCGGAACGTCCGCGGAGCTGGCGGTCAATACGGCGTGACTCGTGACGTTCCGAACCGAGAATAAAAAGTCCGCCCAGCTCGCGTACACCGGGCCCAAGTTTGATATCGGTTCCTCGACCAGCCATGTTGGTGGCTATGGTCACTGCTTTTTTCCGGCCGGCTTCAGCGACAACTTCAGCTTCACGATCGTTCTGCTTCGCATTAAGAACATTGTGTGCAATTTTTCTTGCACGAAGCATTCTCGAAATGGTTTCAGATACCTCAACACTTGTTGTGCCCACAAGGACCGGCTGTCCTTTTTTCTGCAGCTCCTCAACCTTCAGAACAACAGCATTGTACTTTTCACGCCGTGTTTTATAGACAAGATCATCCATATCCTTACGGATAATTTTGCTGTTCGTAGGAATGACAACAACATCAAGCTTATAGATTTCAAAAAATTCAGAAGCTTCGGTTTCCGCCGTGCCTGTCATACCCGCAAGCTTTTTATAGAGCCTGAAAAAGTTCTGGATGGTGATGGTTGCCATGGTCTGCGTTTCGCCCTCAATTCTGACATTTTCCTTGGCCTCGATAGCCTGGTGCAGACCGTCGCTGTAACGACGACCGGAAAGAATACGACCGGTAAACTCGTCAACAATCATCACCTGGCCATTCTGCACAACATATTCATCGTCGCGTTCAAAGAGGGAATATGCTTTCAACAGCTGGCTGATATTGTGCAGCCGTTCTGAACGGTCAGCAAAAAGGCGGTATACTTCATCTTTTTTCTGGATTTTTTCAGCGGTGGCAATCTTTGCATTGCTTTCAATGGCGGCAACTTCTGTACCGACATCGGGCAGCATAAAAATATCGCTGTCCTGGTGGCTGAGCTTGCTGAGAAACTCACGGCCTTTATCAGTCAGGTCAATAGTTCCGCCCTTTTCATCGACAGCGTAGTAGAGTTCATCGTCGACCTCCTGCATCCGGCTCGAATTGTCTTTAAGGAACTCGTTTTCGGTACTCTGAACCAGCTTGGCAATACCCTGCTGGGAAAGCATTTTGATGTAACGGGTGTTTTTCGGCTGTCCGCGTTTTACGCGCAGCAGTGAAAGACCGGCATCAAAATCACCTGGTTTTGTCTTAAGAATTTTTTCTGCGCTGGTTAGAAAGGATGCTGCCAGCTGCTGCTGGGCCCGGACCAGTTGTTCGATCCATGGTTTGATTTCCTGGAATTTGCTGTTATCGGCGTGAGGAACAGGTCCTGAAATAATAAGAGGAGTTCTTGCCTCATCAATCAATACGCTATCCACCTCATCAACAATGGCGTAATAGAAGTTCCGCTGCACCATCTCTTCCGGAGTTCCGGCCATGTTGTCCCGGAGGTAATCGAAACCAAGTTCGTTGTTTGTGCCGTAGGTTATATCGCACTGGTATTGTACCCTGCGTTCTTCGGATATCATGGTGTTGAGAATGACACCGACCGACAGATTGTGAAAATCAAAGACCGGATTCATCCACTCCTTGTCTCTCTGGGCCAGGTAATCATTGACCGTAACAACATGGACGCCTCTTCCTGTGAGGGCATTGAGGAAGACAGGCAATGTCGAGACGAGTGTTTTTCCCTCGCCGGTGGCCATCTCGGAAATTTTTCCGGAATGCAGAACAACTCCTCCGATAAGCTGGACATCGTAAGGAACCATATCCCAGATCATCTCTCTTCCCATAACCTGGTATTTCAGACCTTTAAGGCGACGGCATGTCTCTTTGACGAGGGCAAAGGTTTCGGGAAGAATCTCGTCAAGTGCTGTGGCGGTAGCCTTTTCATACTCTTCTGCGAGAGCGTCAAGCCGCACATTTATTGCTTCAGCCTCGTCAAGATTGATATCAGGGTTGTCGAGTTTCGAAGTGAGGTTTTTTTTCTCCAGCTCTAACGGTTCCAGGACGCTGCGTACCTTCTTTTTAAGCAACAGCCCTTTCTCACGGAGCTGATCGTCACTGAGCGATGACATGGCGGCCTGTTGCTCGTTGATCGTGGCGATAATCGGCTGGATTTTTTTTATGTCCTTATCGTGCTTGGAACCGAAGACCTTTTCAAAAATTTTCAACATGTCCTGTTATTTGCGCTCTAAAGTTTCAGATAGTCTTATGTATTGGAAAAGCAGGCTCTTCCGCATACTCTTCCTCTATATTCAATCGAGCCATAAGGTATTGAATTAGACATTGAGAAAAAAGCGGGAACCCTTGAAAAAACAGGGTGAAATGGAAGTGGGCACTCCTTCCTTGCAATTAATGTTTTACAGCGGCCAGTTCCGCAAAGAAATCCTTCAGATGCCGGGTGCCGTAAGCCGGTGCAACATGGTCAAATTTTAGTGCTTCAACGGCAAATGAGAGGAGATCGGCCAGATTGCGGTTGAAAAGCCCGGTTACCATGAGTGCACCTTCGGCGAGCCACATGGGAAGTTCCGTTATCCAGGGTGTTTTACCGCATGCATTGAATGCCAACTCCATCGTCTCCTTGAAGGTGTATATATCCGGCCCGCCAACAGGAATTTCGCGCGAGTCACCATTGACTGCATCGACACAGACTTTGGCAAGGTCAGCTCCATGAACCGGGTTGATTTTTTTCTCGCCTTCGCCGATCATGAAGATATGTCCGCTTTGCGCCATTGAGAAAAAGCGGCCCATGTCGGAAAAATAACCGTTAGGACGCATGACTACCCATGAAAGCCCGGACTTTTTCAGTTCCGCAACAAAGAGTTCGTGAGCTTTGATAGTTGGGATTTCAGGCATCTTATCCTGATTGAAAACAGAAACATAGATGAACCTTGAGACATGTTCGGCAATTGCCTGATCGAGGATGCGATTGTTTCCGAGGTAATCAACATCGTAGCTGGTGTGATGGGCATCAGGGGAGGTAAGGCCAAGCGCACAAAAAACAATATCTATGCCTTTGCAGATACCTGCAATGGTTTCCGGCGATGTCACGTCGCCGGTAATAATCTCATCAACGATATTGTACACTGCCGGTTCGCCATGCAAACCGGCAGTTTTTATTTTTTCAGGGTTTCTGACAAGAGCACGTACATAATAGCCCCGATCCTTGAACTCCTTTACAGCATATCGGCCTAAATAGCCGGACGCACCGGTAATCAGTACTTTTTTTGTAACGGTCATGGTATACACTCCTTATGGGTTAACATGCAATATCCCTCTCTATCTTTTCAAAACGATCGCAATTTTTTAATCTCCTTTCGCCAGCAATGAAACAATATATGCCCTGCATACCCGGCAAATTCAGGTTTTAGTAACCTTCTCGCCTCAGCATCCATCATAAGATAGCTCGCAGGGCTTAAAGGTCGAAGTGCTGTAGCGCTGTTGAACCATGCTCCAAGGTATTGTTTGACGTGAGTATCAATCGGGAAAGCGTCAAAACGTCCAAGACCGAAAAGAGCGATGCAGTCCGCTATTTTAAACCCGATCCCACTGTTTTCAGAGAGCGTTCTACGAAGCTCATCAAGCGGAATATCTCTATTGTGCAGAGTTTCAAAGTCAATTTTTCCTTCAGCAACTCTTCTGGATGCCGTAATAATGTTCGCCGCCCTGATACGATTATTGTTTGTGCAGCGACTGAGAGCAAAAGGATCCGCCGCTGCCAGACGCTCAGGAGTGGGGAAGTTATGGAGCACGACCTCCTTTCCCTTAAAGGTGACGGTTCTCTTTTCCCCATACATTTCTGTAAGCATCGAAATCTGTTTTCTGATCAGATGCATTCCAATACCCTGGGCGCACATGAACGAAATAATGGTTTCAAAAGGATCCTGCCTCAGGATTCTCAAAGGAAAATACTGAGTGAGAAGTTCCCAGAGATAAGGATGCAATTCGTGAAAATTTTCCGGAAAAACCTTTTTTGTATCAACATCAAGTGAAAAGTAACTGCGAATAAACTCAGATAATGGAATACCTTTGATCTGTTTATAAGGAGAATATACTTCAAACTCATTACTCGATACCGCTCGAATGAACAGAGGTACAGAATCAATTATCGATATATAATAAACATGATCGAATAATTCGATATTCCATTGAAATGATTGACCGCTGAAAAGCGTATCAGTGATGGATATGTTATTTTTTGAGTTTATTATAAATCGATTAAGCAAAATATAGACTGATAGTTTTTATTGTTTATAACAGTGCCTGTTCAGTTTGCTATCTTCTGTGTTATGAGTTGCAATATATAATTATAATGAAATAAGATAAACTTATTTACATAAAAAAATTATAATAACTCAAATATGGAGTTTTATGTGTAAATAACACTTCTCATTTGTTTAGTATATATGCTTATTATGGTTTTTATTTAATATATATACTGTCGTAAGTATAATGGTAAAAATATCTATTATGTGTGTTTATTTTTATTCTTATTAAAATTCTTGTGAGCTAATAAATATGTTATTAGTTTTTGTTACAGGTGTATTCTATGTTACTATGTTTTTTTATGATAACGATAAAAACCTGTGATAGTATCCGGTTTTATGCTGGTTAAAAATACTGACTGATGGAGGATTGTTTCGCTTGTTCAGCCTGTATAAGTTCGAAGGTAAGGTTGTGGGCTTCGGGGGTGAACAGCGAAATAACGGCTGCTTCAGCGACATCACTCCGGTCGATAACCCCTGTGGAAATTCTGTCCCCGGTATCAAAATGCAGGGCGTGATTCAGAGGAGGTCCATCGATCAACCCGCCCGGTCGAAGAATGGTGTAAGAATACCCCGGCTCGGAAAAAAGTCTCCGCACTTCATTTTCACCCTCCAGTTTCATGGTGAGTACCTGTCCGTATTTGTTCAGAGGATGATCAGGTTTGGTTACTCCCAGAGAGCTTATAAGAACAAAATATTTTACACCACTTTCTTTGGCAATCAATGCAAGCCTTTTCACGCCATCCCGGTCAATAGCGGAGGGGGGGGGAGATTTTGGATCAGTCACATTGCCGCCTATAGCACAAATAACAGCTTCAGCATGGCCCATTGCTGCCTTTATTTCTTCGGGATGTTCAATAGAGCCTATGGTGAGCTTATCAATCACTTCCGGCCCAAAAAGTTCAAGAGCTTTTTCCCCCGATCGAACAAAAAGATGGAAGTCGATATGGTGATGCTGCAAGCGCTTTACAACCCACACCCCGGTCCTGCCGGTAGCCCCGACAACAAGTACACTGCCTTTAAATGCTTTCATAATTCGCTATAATTTATTGTGAAATGTTTACATAATTCTTCCTGCCTCATTCCAAATCTCAGGTCGGAATCCAATGTAGCCCCCTGTCATTCCGAAACGCAGTGAGGAATCTAATCCGTTCCCAAAGGATAACTGATCAGTGACGGGCAATGTGGGGAAGGAATGTGGGCTTTAATTGAGGAGATCCCTCCCGTTAGTCGAAAAGACACCCATTATACTTGCCAGAACTCCAGTGCTCCGGCAGGTAGCTTTCTAAGTATATGATCGAATGCTTCTCCATCGATACACTGCCTGAGGGCAGAAGAAACATCTCCAATAGCAGTCTTGGTTGAGAAGTTGTGCCCCGGTCGAAGCGCCATGACCTCTTTCGTCATGCTGGCACGATCCTCAAATGGACGAACAGGGTCGTTGGTATCCCAATCAGCCACAAAAACAGCTCGAACAACGGGCGGCAACACCGATGCAAACAAGATGGCATCCTTGATTTCAAGACGGCGGCGAAAAGTCTGCAGAACCCCTTGCACCATAGTATATGCCTGATGAGTACTCCCGAAGCCAGCAAGGTCTCGCACTATTATAAGGAACCTGTAAAAGTCATCCGTTGCTCGCTGATACTCTGATGGTACCGGCATGGAGTGCTCCTTTTCGATATACTGAATCTGTTTGAATATGTCCGGTTAAGAACACAAAATAAGAACAGTGCGCTCAAAATGCTTGTGCTGCCTATCGCCAATCGCCAGCGGTTGCGGATGATGTATGCAGCAATTGATGGGGTCATGTAAGCATAAATACAAGAAAACCAAGCTAATGGCTATAGCCGTGATGTAGAGAATGTGGTGTTTGCCCTTATCATTTATGGTTTCTTTTTTGATTTCCAGGGCTTCAGGATGGAAACAAATACAGTGATCAGGAGCACCATTACCTGACCGGTGCCGAAAATCAGGTTCATCTGCTGGTTATAGAGGTAAGAGGGATTCTGTAATGATGCCATACCGATTCTGCCGGAGATATCCATCATTGATGTTTCCCACGGCCCGAGGAAAAAGGTCCCGAACACAATCGCTGTTATGGTCACAATCCATTTGAAGGTAAGCCAGTTGTGCTTGAAGAATCCCCAGTTGCTGAATACGGAATAGAGTAACCCGGTCATAAGGGTTCCTATGGCTCCTGGTACGACCACGATCAACATATCGATATGATGGATACTCCGGTTAATTCCGTATAGAACGTTCCCCTCAGTCACTCCATCTTTCAGGAAATAGAGCGCCAGCAGGGAAACGGCGCCACCGATCCAGCAGGCAGTGGCAATGAGGTGAAACCCTTTCAGCCATTTCAACCCTTTCGCTGTTAATTTTTTCATGTCAATGTCATTTGTATTGAAGCACCTTTTGTTCTGCTCCATCTTTCATGCCTTAAAAAATACAAAGTGATTTTCTGAAGAGGGAGACTCTAATATGTGAAAGGGAAGTGGTGGTATAGAGGTAAAACCGTTTACGGAAAGGCCGACCGCAGTCATTTTGATTATTTAGGGTTTAACATTTTCGAGTGTGATCCGGAGATGCAAGAGTTATTAAAACAGGGAGCGTACCAGATGCGATTGTTTTTCTGATCTCCATACTTAGTATAATAGCATGTATAGGGATATGTACTAAAATTATAATAAGTTAAATTCCCATTCTTATTTATTATAAAAGTCTCAAAATAAATTTTTCGCCCAGCAGCAGCCAGCTTTGTTCTATCTGCTCAGCATTGCCACGCGCTGCGCTCCGCCCTGTCAGGCTCCATTTGCGGAACATGCCACTCCGCTCGGACTGCCAGCCGCCATAGCGACTTACTTTTTTCGATAACTTGACAGTCCATTTTCCTACCTCCTGAAACTCCAAGGCAGCTAATGTGGTTTGTTCTTTAAAGAAAACCATATTTATTGCAAAAAAGGAGAACACCCATGATTGCCGAAAATACCAAGGCTCCGGATTTCACCCTCCCCGATTCAGAAGGCAACCAGGTTTCTCTTTCGGATTTCACAGGCAAACGGGTACTGCTTGTTTTCTACCCTGAAAGTCGGATAAAGCGCACACTATTAGGAGGTCACTCCCAGATATTCCAAGAACAGCCGATCTCTGGCGACTGATTCAGTAGACCAGCGGTAGTTGCCCATGACAGTTCGCACGTGAGTCGTCTCAATGCAGTCGAACCAATCCAGAATCTGAGCGAGAGAGCGTTGCTCAAGCCACTTGTCCAATTTGTTTTCGAGATTAACAAGCGCTTTGGTTTTTCTGCTTCCGTTCTTTCCAAGTTCTGCCCGCATTTCCTTGATTTTCTTGATCAAGAAGCAATGATACCCCAGTGAGACAAACTGTACGAATTGCCTTCCCCTCAGGTTGTCAGGATGCCATGTGCGCGGCCGTGCTCCATCAAGGCCTCCCTTCACCACGGCGAAGATCTCCTCTATGTTTTCACGCAGTCGATAGTCTTCCAACGCAGTGAAGGTCTCCATGGCCTGATTGCTGACGAGCGAGAAATAGCCAAAGTATTTCGTCGCTTCGACAATGGCTTTGTCGTTGAAACCGACCTTCAATTGTCCGCCACGCCCCTTTGTTGAGCAGACCAGGTATCGCTCGATTTTCCGTTGCGCAGATTTCGTGAACTCCTCCACCCCATCTTCTACTTGAGCCTTGAGCTCAAGCAGGTCTTTGCGGAAGGCGAGCTGCTTCTTAATGTCGTTGTCGGGAGAATAGAAGACATGGATGTAAAGGCGGCGAACGAACGTCTCTTCTTCTCCACTCAGTTTTCCGTTACGCGACCGCTGGCGCACTCGACCGAACTCGTGCGTTCTCATCGCCGTGGCACCGCAAACCGACGGATCAACCGGACAAGTGCTGGACATGCCCGCCAGCGTCTCCCGAAGCGTATCCACCGTCTCGCGAACCCAGGTGACGTTCGGGTCAGCCAGAGTAAGGAATTTCATGTTGCGCAAGGCGAATTTCATCATGTTCTCTTCACTGTAGTAGCCGTTGTCGGTGACGGTCAAGGGTCTTTCAAGGTTAAGGCACTTGAGCTGCTTCAGGGTGTTCTCAATGGATATGACGTCAGGAACATTGCCAGGCTGCTTGGCGAAAGCCAAAGGCTCGCGTTCCTTTACGGAATACAAGGTCAGAAGCTTGATGGTGTTCAGTCCGTCACCGTCTTTATTGAACCCGCGCCGCGCTTCCGACTGGTTCTCGGAGTAGGTAGATATCGTAGTCGAATCGAACGCCAGCACAGGGGCCTTGCCCAGGCGATCCGCCCGGAAGGAGAAGTAGCGCTGCACACCGTCTTCGTCGCACCCGACACTTTTGAACAAGTCGCTGTAAACGTCTTCGGTGATAGCTTCGCTGTAAGGAAGGGAGTGCATCACTTGCCAACCCTCAAGGCGTGGCAAGGTGTTTCCACCGGAACCGATCCAGTATCGCGCAATAGAAAGAATCTTGGCTGCGTCGCCCTCGCTGAACGAAGATCGCACGTCATCGTCAATGCCGGAGGCTTTTCCGACCCACTCCAGAATATCCCTGAGGCCACTGTGTCTGCGCAGCGCACCAACCACGTCCCCCTCACTTTTGCGTTTCTTCGGGCGTGTAGGGATTATCTTCTGTGTTCCCGACTTGATTTTCCCTTGGAGCTTCTGACTGACTGTATAGGTCTTTCTGCTCCGTTCATTATAGCCTGTAACCCGCTCGTAGATGTAAATATCGCCATTCGGGCGCTTTTCACGCCGCTCGCCAACGTGAGTTTTTCCAGTTACTGGTTTAGACATGGTGTGTGCTCCTTTTTAACGTGTGCTCTTTATAATACATACGTACATGTTATAAAGCAAGAAAAAAGCACGATTTTTCTGGAAATCGTGCTCATATGGCGATGTTTTTCAGTTAATGTGTGCGCTTTATCCGACTTTCAGGTTAGTAACCAGCTTTCGCTTGCCTGGCATGGCAAGAGCCTGCATCCGCATTCAGCCACATTGATTTTGCTGCGCATTATGCTTGCTTGGCCAAAACAGCGAAAGCCCCCAGAACAGACTGACCTGCCCCCTGCCCTCCGCTTCGCTTTGTGCCCGCTCCGCTCTGCAGCTCAGCAAATGTAAGAACTTGCATCCGCAGCCGGTTGCTTTCGTGTAGCAATTCTGCCTTCGCAGCCAGCTGCATGCCGCTCATCATTGCAAGCGCTCACCAACCGTAAAGTGTTTTGTTTGCGCTTTAGTGCTTGAGCTTGCATGTCTCATGCGTTAGTAATTCAGTATTGTATATTGTATATTGTATATTGTAAGTAGTAAAATTGAGTATTCCGGTGAAAGTGTACCACTGATTCCGCGACAAAATGTTCCACCTTTTTCAGGCTGGATTAGATGATAAAACTTACACATTTTCCTTGTTTCATTTTTTCTCATTGATTTTCCTTTTCTTTTGACAGAGATTAAATAAAAAACTGGAGGAACCATCATGGCTAACATTACGGGACATTTTACATGTGACAACTCTTATTCGATTTGGGTTGGTGATGTCACTCAGGTATCATCCCAATGCCTACTTTATGCAACGAACCATCAAGCGAGTGAAATTTTGCATGGTGAAGATTTAACTGTTATTCAGTCATCCCCTGGATCTTATCTCTATATTTGTGCTTGGAGCGACGATCAAGATTATCAAGGTTTTTTAGGGAGTTTTACCGGAGATATCACGATCCACTCAGGTGATTCTAGATGGCAAGTTCTTCCTACTAGTCTTAACCATGGAAATGATGACTTTCCGACGAGCAGCGAGATCAATTCTGCAATCGCCTCGGCTCAACTTATAGACTGGCAAACTCCTTTTGTGGGTGCACCAAATATTGGTCATCCGATGCCATGGGATATGGTAATCAATGGAGTTGCGTCCGCAGCTAAATGGATGTGGTATGACAGTGGGAATGATCTCCGACCGAAATATCCTCTGTATCCTTACGTTCCTTTCTGCGGGTTTAATCACGATGAGTTCCTGATTTTTCGAATCCCCTGCGCAGCGTTCAATTCTATTCAAGAGTGGTGCTGCCCAGGCCGTACTCTTCTTAATAATGGCGATTTTGAGGCGGGTAATACCGGATTCACAAGCCAATATACTTTCAACGCATCAATAGTGGCTAATTCTACTCTGCCTGGTCAATACAATATCGTCAGCAGTGCCGATGCGTTATCAATTAGCCCCCGTTGGATAGCTAAGGACCACTATTTATGCAAAGGTGGCTCTGGCAAAAGCAAATTCATGGTTGTCAACGGCAAAACCTGCCAGTCCGGCTGGAAGATTATTTGGCAAGAAACTGTCCCTGTCAGAGGAGGAAGAGAATACAGGTTTTGCGCTAATGTCAAGAATTTCCAGCAGTGTACCTTTGATATACTTCCTCGAATTGATGTAAAATTCAGCCTTCCTTCAAACATCCCGGTACCTTCCAATATAACTACACCGATAACCGTAAACACAACTAATGCCGAGTGCGATTGGCTATTGATTTCGGGCAGTCTTACACCCCCTGCCGGAAGCACTTCTTTAACTATTGCGATTTTGTTGGACGAGACAAGCTTAGGCGATGGCAATGACTTGGCACTCGACGATATATCTCTGCAGGTAATGTCAAGGATGAACCAAGACTATGTGTTATTGGACACACATCTTAGAAATATTGGGGGCGGTAGATACACAATCGAAGCAACTCCGACTCATCTGCCTTCGTCTGGTTATAACTACTTTTGGGAAGTATGCGAACTGGATAGCGCGAACAATCCAATTCCGGGTTCGATTGTACAGAATATATCTGCTTGGTGGACACCATTTCCTTGCGTTTTCAACACGTATAACGGAGGCACACCTGGTATATTCTATACTTCAAAGCGCTACCGAATAACATTTGGTGCTTGGTCAGATTGCGAAACGTGGTGCCAAAGCAATTGGCTGCTTGAGGAAAATGTTGCTCTCAAAAAAGTCACAGTTAACCAAATAAAGCTATCTGAGCAGGCACAAAAGCCACTTGTCGGCAAAAGTGGTGGTGACACATGAAATAGTTTTAACAAGCCTTTTCCAATCTGTCACCAAGATTCTGCGTAGGTGTTGACATTGGCATTTCTTTACTGCACTCTGGTAGCAGGTCAGGTGGTACGGCGAATGCACAATCAGCGGGAAGCCTCCGGCATGAAAAGCATTATGCGCGCTTCGCTTTTTGCCTACGGGGAGTGAGAACGGACATTGGCTGCTTGCTTTGGCGGCAGAGCGGCTGTTTGGCGACTGGATGCAGAGCATTGGCGACACAGCGGTAGATTGGCGGCGTGTCATCTGGCCTTGGCAGTGCTATCGCGCGGAAGAGGGTTGCGTGAAAACCGAACTTTTACAATCTATGTCGTCCGGCACCTGGGATAACTCATCACTCCATCACAGAGACCAGTGGCCAGGACACCCTACGAACTTTAACACTGCGCGCTCCGCTTGCTGACCCAGTAACCGACATTGGCGAATGCTGTCATGAAGAGCTTTGGCGGAAGAGCCGGGCATTGGCAGCAAGAGAGCGTGGGAGAGGGAAGAAAGCGGCAGCTCTGCAAAGAGACTATTAGAAACACCAGCAGGAAAAAGCGGCTCATTAAAGCCGACTTTCAGAAACAC
>Ga0364895_1058_pt1 | contig 35722 bp, 33 predicted proteins | sample SorcelJu500002C3_2_FD_206952 | JGI IMG/M metagenome (GOLD analysis project Ga0364895, IMG submission 206952) | Enriched cells from Trout Bog Lake Hypolimnion, Wisconsin, USA - BchlTB.July09.5000.02.C3 | ecosystem: Environmental > Aquatic > Freshwater > Lake > Hypolimnion/Profundal zone | place...
CTAAGGTTGTGGATAGGGTGCGTCTGGTATTGGAACGGTTTGGCCTGCCGGTTACGGCTGGCAGTTGCCGCCCGGACGATTTAGCTGCTTTTCTGGCCCGTGACAAGAAGAGCGTCGGCGGTGCTATTAACTGGGTTCTGTTAAATGATATCGGGGCAGTAAAGATAAGCAACCAGGTGCCAGATGAGGTTGTCAGGCGCGTCTTGCAGGAAATTACATAAAAAAGCAGGGTAAGAATATACTAGGCTTGTATTTTGGTTTGCCTGAATAAGGCTGTTGCGATTTCTCGGATGGAGGCGGAAAACGAATGCTTGACCGCAGAGTATTGGATGACATACTGCAAAAGGCGTTGGCCCAAGGCGGCGATTTTGCCGATATATTTATCGAAAATCGGGAAACGACAATGGTTTCCTGTGAGGACAACCGGATTGAACGGATTAAGACCGGCACAGATATCGGAGCCGGTGTCAGGGTTGTATATGGCGATACAACCGCTTACGCCTATACCAATAAGGTTAATCGGGATGAACTCATGACTGTGGCTGATATCGCCAGCAGGGCCGGTAAAGGAGCAAAAAAGGATGTAGTTTTTGATTTGCAGCAGATTTCCTCTGACAGCGATATGGCTGTCAAAGTGTTGCCAGGTGAGGTCAAAATCGAGGATAAAGTGGCGGTAGTGGAGGCAGTCAACACGGCAGCCAGGGCACTGGACGAAAGGATAAAGCAGGTGATGGTGGTTTACGGCGACGTAAAACAGGATGTAATCATCGCCAATTCGCTTGGCCGGTTGGTGGAGGACAGGCGGGTGAGAACCAGGTTGTCGGTGAACGCGATTGCTGCCGACGGTCAGCAGATTCAGACCGGGTTTGAGGCTCTGGGATCTAATCAGGGTTTTGAATTGATGGCGCCTGCGGCCTGTGAGGAACTGGCATTGACCGCAGCCAGGCGGGCACTGACCTCACTGGAGGCTAAGGCGATGCCTGCTGGCCGTATGCCGGTGGTAATGGCCGGCGCTGCCGGGGGAACGATGGTGCATGAGGCTTGCGGCCATGGGTTGGAAGCCGATCTGGTGCAAAAGGGGTTGTCGGTTTACGCCGGACAGCAGGGTAAGAAGGTGGCGTCTGAGGCCATAACGGTGGTGGACGATGGCACCATTCCCCATCGCTATGGAACGATGCGATTTGATGATGAAGGCTTCCCTACCCAGAAAACGGTTCTGATTGAAAATGGGGTACTGAAAGGCTTTATGTACGATTATCTGACTGCAACCCATGATAAATCGTATTCCAGCGGCAACGGACGCCGTGAGTCCTTCGAGCATAAACCTATTCCGAGAATGCGAAATACTTATATTGCACCAGGCAAGGATGATCCGCAGGCAATTATTAAGTCAGTCAAAAATGGCCTGCTGGTAAAGAAAATGGGTGGAGGTCAGGTAAATACGGTGAACGGCGACTTTGTATTCGACGTTGCCGAGGGGTATTTGATTAAGAACGGCGAGATTGCGCACGCCGTTCGGGGCGCGACGCTCACCGGCAATGGACCGGAGGTGCTGCGGATGATTGACATGGTGGGCAGTGATCTGGGATTCACCATCGGCACCTGCGGCAAGGACGGCCAGGCCGCGCCGGTATCTGACGCCCAGCCGACCATTCGCATTCCCGAAATCATTGTCGGCGGAACAGAACACGAATAATTTAGACTGATGATAAACCCCGTTTTCAGGCTGTAGGGCCATGAAGCGGGGTTTTGCATTGTTAATAACTCTTACAAGGTAAAGTCACGGGCTGAGTACAAGGTGTTTTGGCGGGAGGGGAGTTCCTCCGCTACGGAAATCATCTCCCGCTTGCAGAATTCAATACCAGTAAAAATGGGCAAGTTGCTTTTTGTTAAATAAAATTGACTGCTTGGTCAACTAATAGCAGGAGACGCTATTTCGTGGTCGAATATAAAACTGATGTCTATTTTTATACTGCTGGGGGAGAGAAGATTGGGAACTGACAAGAAGAAAGTTTATCGGATTGTAGCTGTTGTCGCAATTTTATTGCTGGCGGTTATTTCATATCGCATTCACGCCAATATTGCCGCGAATAAGGAGCGGGCCGAGCGGGTTGCCAAGGGAAGCACCCTGACGGTGGATATCGGCACGGTTTCGCGCCGGGATGTTCGCCCTGTGCTGCAGTTTTCGGCCAATCTGGAGGCGGTGTGGGCGGCAGATGTGTCGTCGAAGGTGGATGGCAGGATTGCCAGCTTGTATGTGGATGAAGGGGATGCGGTCACTGCCGGTGCGGTGATTGCCGTGCTGGATACGGATGAACTGTTGCCTGAGGTTAACCAGGCCCAAGGCAGCCTGTATGAGGCCAAGGCCAATCTGGAACAGGCCGGTCTTGACCTGAAGCGGGCGCAGCAGCTTGCGGATCAGGGGGCGATTGCCGCCGAGGCGCTGGATACCGCCAGGATTAAGCGCGACCTGGCCACAGGTGCGGTAGAATCGGCGCAGGGCGTAGTTGACCAGCTCAGAGCCAGGCTGGATAATGCCAATGTGATTGCTCCCCGGGACGGGATTGTCACTAAGCGTTATCTACAGGCGGGGGTATATACCAAAACCGGTTCACCGATAATCAGTCTGGCGGATGTGAGTTGTGTCCTGGCCAAGGCTGCGGTGGGCGAAAGTGAAGTAAGTCAGCTGAAAATCGGTTCAATGGCGGCCGTCAGGGTGGACGCCCTGGGCAGCAGAGTGTTCAGCGGCAAGGTGACGAGGATAACGCCTGCGGCGGCGCTGCCATCCAGGACGTTTACCGCCGAGATTTCCATACCCAATGGCGACAGAGCGCTGCTGCCGGGAATGTTCGCCCAGGTGGAAGTGGCCGGCGAGGTGCACAAAAATGCCCTGGTAGTGCCGGAGAGCGCTCTGGTGCTCAGGGAGGATCAGAAGTCGGTTTATGTTGTCGGGGCAGACAACAAGGTGCAGCAACGAATTTTATCGCTGGGTTATGTCGGCGGCGGCTGGGCTGAGGTGCTCAGTGGAGTCAGGGAAGGGGAAAGGATCGTGCTTTCCGGCCAGAATAAACTGCGCGATGGGTCGAGCATCGATTTGCCTTCCGGGGAAGGAGAATGATCGCCCATGGGCAACGTTATTTATACTTTTATTAAAAGACCGGTTTTCACCACCATGCTGGTTTTGTTGCTGGTGGTGTTCGGGCTGAGTTCATATTCGGCGATAGGCATCGACCTGATGCCTGATGTCGACATGCCGCTGGTGACAGTGACGGTAACCTGGGCGGGCACTTCGCCGGAAGAGATGGAGACACTGGTGACCAAGCCGATTGAGGATGCCGTCAGTTCGGTGTCTAACATCAAGACTTTGTCGTCGGTGACTACGGAGGGTTCTTCCACGACTATTCTGGAGTTTAATTTTGGCACTGATGCCAAGCTGTCGGCCAACGACGTGCGGGAAAAGGTGGCTGGCATAAGAAAGCGGCTGCCCGACCAGATCGATGAACCGGCGGTGCAACGGGTGGATTTAACAGCCCAGGCTATATTGTATTTATCTTTGGCATCAGACAGCCGCAGCCCCAATGAGACCCGCAAAATTGCTGTTGATGTGGTGAAGGATGACCTGCAGCGGCTGGATGATGTGGCCGATGTCAGCGTATTCGGCGCGGCGGCCAGGGAAATTCAGATACAGGTGGATCCCCGCAAGCTGGAGGCTTATAATATCGGTTTTGCTCAGGTGCTGAGCGTTATCAACGCCCAGAATATCGACACTCCCGGCGGACGGGTAAATGAGCAGGGCACCGAGATAACGGTGCGTACGCTGGGCCAGTATAGGTCGGTGGCCGATATCGAGAATATTGTGGTAGCCAATCAAGGTATCCAGACTATCAGGGTCAGGGATATTGCCACTGTTATCGATGGCTGGGAGGAGCAGCGCAGTTACGCCCGGACCAACGGTGTCCCCAGCGTGGTAATCGCTGTCCAGAAGCAGTCCGGCACTAATACGGTGGCTGTTGCCGAGCGGGTAAAAAACCGGATGGCGGAACTTGAAAAAACTGTTTTGCCGCCAGATATCAAGGTGACGGTAGTCCGTGACAGCACCCGCTATATTCGCGATAATGTCAATGATGTCATGATGTCGCTGGTGTTTGGCGGCCTGCTGGCGGTGCTGGTGACCTTCCTGTTCCTGCAGAACATCCGGGCGACGATTATCGGCGCTCTGGCTATACCGACTTCGATTATCGCCACGTTTTTTCTGATGAAAGAAATGAATTACACCATCAACAATATGTCACTGATGGGCCTCAGCCTGGCGGTGGGCATCCTGATCGACGACGCTATTGTCGTTATCGAGAATATTTATCGCCATATGGAGAAGGGTGAAACGGCGATGGACGCCTCAGCCAGGGGCACGACCGAGATATCCCTGGCGGTCATGGCCACAACACTGTCAATTTTGGCGGTGTTTGTGCCGGTAGGCAATATGGGTGAGATCATCGGCCAGTTTTTCCGGCAGTTTGCCATGACGGTGGCATTTGCTGTGGCGTTTTCCCTGTTCGTGGCCTTTTCCATGACGCCGATGCTGGCGGCACACTGGCTGAAGATCGTGCCGGTGGACCGTGCGCGTCAGCGCGGCCCGGTCCGCTGGGTGCAAAAGGTGTTGGATGCATGGGAAGCGGGATTTGCGTGGCTGCGCGAATTTTACAAGCGAGTGGTGGGCTGGGCGCTGCGGCGCGCGGGCAAGATTGCTGCCCTGGCATTTTTTGTGTTGATCATGCTTGGGTATATATTTATCAATTTCAACTTTGCACAGATTATCGGCACGGAGTTCACACCAGAGTATGATTCCGGCGAGTTTAACATTGCGCTTGAGGCACCGGCGGGGACGTCGATGGATAAGATGCAGGAGCTCGTCGCTCCGGTGGAACGGGAAGTGCTCAGCATACCCGAGATGGAGACGGCTTTTGTCAGCATCGGTATGCGAGGTCCGGTGTATAAGGCCAGTATTATGGTACGGCTAAAACCGGCCAGTGAGCGAGCCCAACCATGGGCTCAGGTTATTGCCCAGTCACATTCGGCCGGGGATTTTTTCGCTGGAGCCGACAGAAAGCTACACGTCCGGGTGATGCGGGACATCATGGATAGTCTCAGGATCAAGTTCAGCCACGTAAAAGGGCTGAAGGTCGTGGTCCAGAATGCCTCAAGCACAGGCGGCCGGGGCGATTCCCGGCCGGTCCAGATTGGCTTGCGCGGCCCTGATTTGGCGGTGTTGCAGGGACTGGCAGAGAAACTGGCTGATGAAATCCGCAAGATTCCCGGGGCATCCGATGTAGATATTTCCAGCGCTCAGGCCGAGCCGGAAGTACAAATACGTTTCGACCCGGCCCGGATGGGGCAGGTGGGAATTGACGCCACTACCGCCGGCAGTGCCATCCAGATGGCCTTCCTGGGGATGACCACCGGCAATCAGTATAATGTCGCTGATAAAGATTACAACATTCGGGTGCGGATGCCGGAGGAAAGCAGGATGTCTATCGACGATGTGGCTAACCTGCGCATTTCCGGCTCTGGTGGTACTTTCGTCCGGCTTGGCGACATCGCCGAGGTCAAATTCTCCTCCGGTCCTACCGAGATCGACCGGGAGGGTCGGCAGCGGCAGATTGTTGTTTACGCTAACGCTGTGGGAATTTCCTCCGGGGAGATACTAAATATTGCTGAGGAAAAAATCATCCCGGCGATGAATTTGCCGCCAGGTTATGGCTACCGGCTGGTAGGCCAGGCACAGACGCAAAGGGATTCTGCCACCGAGATTTTCAAGGCGCTGCTGCTGGCCATTGTGCTGATTTACATGGTGCTGGCCGCTGAATTCGAGAGCTTTGTCCACCCATTCACCATCATGCTGTCGCTGCCGTTTTCGCTGGTCGGCGCGATTCTTGGACTACTGATCGCCGGCAAGACTCTCAACATTATTTCCGGGATCGGGATAATAATGCTGATGGGGCTGGTGACCAAGAACGCCATTTTGCTGATCGACTACACTAATCAACTTCGCGCCAACGGAATGGGAATCACCGAGGCGCTGATAGAGGCTGGGTCGGTCCGGCTACGGCCAATCCTGATGACCACGATGACAATGATTTTCGGTATGTTGCCGATTGCCCTGGGATTTGGCGCCGGTGCTGAACTCCGGTCATCGATGGGGGCGGTGCTGATCGGTGGTCTTATAACTTCGACTTTTCTGACGCTGATTATTGTGCCGGTGGTATATCTATTGTTTGACCGCCTGAAAAACTGGTGGCGGCGGATCAGTCTGAAAAACTGGCTGCGGCGGATCAGGGTGACGATATCGGCAAGTATAGGAAGATAGGTAAATAAAAAAACTGCCCAAATGGGCAGTTTTTGCATTTACTTGTCTTCTTTCTTTTTGGTAAAAGTTTTCATATCTTCTTCAATTTTTTGGTTGTTTATATCGATTACGTCGATCATGGCTTTGAGCATCGACATAAAGGAGCGCTGATAGGCGTCCTTTTCGTTGTTCTTGGCCATGCGGTCTTCGAAGAATTGTTTATGAAGTTTGCCTAATTCTTTGCGTGAATAACCTACACCCACTCGAATACACCACCTTTCAAAATTGCCGTTGTTAGATTCTTCAACATTGTTCTACTTATATCCTTTAGTTTTAACTATATTTTCGATTATTACTCCCAAACCGGATTGAAGCAGGTATTATTTCCAGGAAAAATATTCACGCCAATTATTGCAAAATCAACATTTTGTGGTTGCGTCAAGTTGACGATTTTTGTTCTATTCAGTTATGGATTATAATTTTATCCGGTATTTTGTGCCAAAGGTAAAATAAATACCGAAAACTTACTACTTTTTGTAAAAACAAGCAGGAAAGCATTATGTTATGTCGAAAAAGATACTTCGAATATATATTGATGTTTTTTGTGTCAATAATATACTGTTCCGTACAGTGGATGCGATGAAGTGTAAAAAACTATGTGGTCACTTATTTTACACTGAGCAAGTAGTGAACCCCCCCGGACTGTTTGTTGGGAGGGGGTATTTTTGTGCCCGGAGGTGACCGATATTAAACGGGTATTACTAAGTGAAGCCACTGAAAATATGGTTTTAGCGCAAGATGTTATTGACATGTCTAATCGCACTTTGATTGCGAGTGGAACGATGCTCCGCCGGGAAACCCTGGTTTTATTGCGCAAGCATCAGATTGATTGGATTATGGTGGAAGATAAATCTCCCCCACCGGTTGCTCACCAATCGAAGAACCGTGAGATTTCCACTGTGCAAAATCTGATCAGTACCACTACCCGCCGAAATATGATCTTCACCTTGCAGAATGCCTTTCGCCTGCGGGGCAGCATTGCTGCTCATTTGCCTTATTTACGCGAAGCAATTGATGAAGTGATCAAAGAACTCTCCACCCATGAACATCTGTTGATTTGTCTGACAGATATCCGCCAGCACAGTGACTATCTCTACGGGCATTGTGTTGATGTCGGCGTTTTCGCGATAGCTTTAGGAATGGCGATGGGTTTGACGAAAGATGACATATATATTTTAGGAATCGGCGGTCTTTTGCACGATTATGGTAAAACTACTATCTCCAGCGCCATTCTTGAAAAAGACGGACCGCTCACTCCTGATGAATTCGAACTTGTAAAGACCCATGCTTCTGCCGGATACAATATTTTGCGGACAGAGACCAAGGTGGATTCACGCATTGCTTTGATGGCTTTGCAGCATCATGAGCGGCCGGATGGCCGTGGATATCCCTGGGGAATAAAGGGTGACGAAATTAATCCTTTAGCCCGTATTGTTGCAGTGGCTGATGTCTATGATGCGCTTACCACTGACCGGGTATATCGCCCTGCTGTAGCCGTATACGAAGCTACCCGCATTATTTACTCTTGTAGCGGCACTCAGTTTGACCCGAATGTTGTGGCGGCTTTCCGCAAGATAACGGTGCCATTTTATATCGGCAGCGCGGTGCGCCTTAATAATGGCGTATCCGGAGCCGTACTCAGGATTAATACCAGCGAACCTTCACGCCCGATCATCTGGACAAGGGATGGAACGGTAAATCTGGTTCAGCAACCTGATATCGATATTGTTGCGGTAATATAAACTGCCGGCAGGGAAAAAAGCTGCCGGCAGTTTATATTTTCGGCCAAACTGTGCTTGAGCTAAAAATGTAAACATAATGCGTAGCTGCTGAATAAGATATAGTGATTATTGTTGTCATGGAGGTGGTATAGTGGAACTGCAGGATTTCCACCTCGTATCGTACCGCGGGGCGGAGTTCAATGACGTCTTGTCGTTAATTCAGTTGCAAAACTCTTATATCAATAAAATATACAAGCTTATTTATCTCTTGGATGACGATCTTGCCGTTGCCGGTAATAACGAGTTTCGGGAATTTATCGTGCATTTTAATCTGTTTGCACAGCACCAGGCCAGTAGCGAGGGATTCTCCAAGGCGATGGAGGCAGTGCAGGTATATCATTATGTGTTATTGGAAAAGCTTCTGGACAGCCAGGTGCTTGCCGCCGCCGAACAATTGGAGATGGCCGCAGGTTACCTGGAACTTTTTTCGCGCGATCAAAAGTTACGGGGTAATCCGCAAATTCTGTTGCTTAATCAAAGTATTAATTTACTGGAAGAGAATCAATTAAAGATAATGGAGAATTTAGAGGACCTGCTACTCGGCTCCCGTCAAAAGCATCTGCAAAATTAACGGTTTGCGGTTAAGGCTTGAGACTGTCTATAGGATATGGTAATATAATAGTGAATATATGTCATGAAGGCATGATTTCCTGGTAGAGGAAGATTATGCCTTTTTTTGTTTGACTGGGTTTATTGAAGGAGGTTTTTCAGTGATGACTGACGAAAAAGTAGGACGCTTAAATAAAAACCTGCAGTCCTTGGGTAATGCGGCGGTGGCCTTTTCCGGAGGGGTGGACAGTACATTTTTGGCGGTGGCCGCCCAAAGGATGCTTGGCGATAAACTGGTGATGGTTACAGCTAAGTCGGCAACTTCATCCAGGCAGGAACTAAGGGACATAGAATTTCTGGCGACGAAGCTCGGCATCAGACATGTCTGGCTACCGGCAGCAGAGATGGACGATCCTGCATTTCTTGCCAACACGGCCGAGCGCTGTTATTTTTGTAAAAAGGGGCGGTTCAGCGCTTTGGATAGTTGGGCCAGGGGCCAGGGGTTCGATTGGGTGATTGAGGGAACAAACGCCGATGATTTACAGGACTTTCGGCCAGGGATGAAGGCAGTGGCCGAGCTCGACCGGGTGAGAAGCCCGCTGCTTGAAGTCGGGTTTACGAAAAAGGAGATAAGAGCGGTGTCCCGGGAGTGGGGCCTGCCGACCTGGGACAAGCCCAGCGCCGCCTGCCTGGTTTCAAGGCTGGCTTACGGCCTCACGATAACCCCTGAGAGACTGGAGCAGGTCGATCAGGCCGAGGAATTGGTAAAAGGGTTTGTCAGTGGACAGGTCCGGGTGCGTCATCATGGCAATCTGGCCCGAATTGAGGTCGAACAGCAGCAACTTTCGGCTATTATCAGGCCGGAGGCAGCTCGTGCCATCGCCAGCGGGCTGAAAGAATTGGGCTTTACTTTTGTGACTGTGGATTTGACCGGATATCGCACTGGCAGTATGAATGAAGTGCTGGATGGGGTGGAATGATGGATAACAGCAATATGACGGAGATTTTGGAAAGCTTCCGTGATGGACGTCTCTCGCTTGACGCAGCGCTTGATAAATTAAAAGGTTTTCCGTATGAGGATCTGGATTTTGCGAAGATTGACCATCACCGGGCAGTGAGGCAGGGCTTTCCTGAGGTAGTGTTTTCTCCGGGAAAAACGGTGGAGCAGGTAACTGAAATAGTGCAGCGCCTTGCCAAGTGCAACCCTACCGTTTTAGCCAGCCGGGCCACCAGGGAGATGTATGAGTCGGTTAAAGCGGTGGTGCCGGCCGCCAGGTTTCATGATGCAGCAAAAATGATTGTGGTTCAACAGGAGGAACCGCTGGTGGATGAAACCCGCTCCATTCTGGTGATAACCGCCGGGACCAGCGATATTCCGGTGGCGGAAGAGGCGGCTGTCACCGCAGAGGTTTCCGGCAACAGTGTCAAACGGGTGTTTGACGTGGGTGTGGCTGGCATTCATCGCCTACTTTCCAAGCGCCAGGTGCTCGAAGAAGCCAATGTGATTATTGTTGTGGCTGGAATGGAAGGTGCTCTGGCCAGTGTGGTCGGAGGCCTGGTAGCCAAACCGGTGATTGCGGTTCCGACCAGTGTGGGTTATGGGGCCAGTTTCGGCGGGATTGCCGCACTACTGGCAATGTTGAACAGCTGCGCCGCCGGCGTGGCGGTGGTAAATATCGACAACGGTTTTGGCGCCGGGCGATTGGCCAGTATTATCAACAGGATGAGGTGAAGATGTTGCGGACTCTATATTTGGATTGCTTTGCCGGAATCAGCGGCAATATGTTTTTGGGGGCGCTAATTGATCTTGGATTGCCGGAGAGCCGGCTGCGGGAGGAATTGGCCAAATTGCCGGTGGGCGGCTATAGCCTGGTGGTAAAACGGGTGCTTAAGCAGGGAATAAGCGCTGTCTATGTGGATGTAAAAGTAGGCGAGGACAAGCATCACCGCCACTTATCAGATATTTTCAGAATTATCGATGGTGCTGCACTGGATCAGCCGGTAAAAGACGCCAGTAAACAGGTTTTCTCCCGGCTGGCGGCTGCTGAGGCCAAGGTGCACGGCACTACGGCGGAAGAGGTGCACTTTCACGAAGTTGGTGCAGTTGACGCCATTGTCGATATTGTCGGCACGGTTATTGGCCTGAATTTTCTGGGAATTAACCGGATTTATACATCGAAGCTGCAAACCGGGAGGGGGTTCATCAACGCTGCACATGGTCGCATGCCGATTCCCGCGCCGGCCACAGCGGAACTCTTGCAAGGAATTCCTTACGACAGCGGCGATATCTCCAGGGAACTGGTGACACCCACCGGCGCTGCTTTGGTCTCAGTTTTGAGCAGCGGGCACGGGGCGATGCCGCTGGATTTCATGAGCGAAGTTGTCGGATATGGCGCCGGGACATGGGATCTTGAAATTCCCAATACCCTGCGGGCGATTCTCGGTCCCAACGGGACGGCTGTCGGTACGATGGAAAAATTGGTGATAGAAGCTAATATTGATGATTTGAACCCCCAACTTTATCCCTATGTACTGGAAAAATGTCTGGCTGCAGGAGCTGCTGATGCCTGGCTGACACCAATCATCATGAAGAAAGGCCGGCCGGCGGTTAAAGTTTCGGTGCTGGTGGACAGCGGACTACGGGAGGATATTGTCCAAATACTGCTAAGCGAGACCTCAACTATCGGCCTGAGATTCTATTCTGTCAACCGGATAGTGGCAGCCCGGGAAATGGTGACAGTAAAAACGGCCTGGGGGTCAGTTGGAGTTAAGCTCAGCCGCCAGCAGGGTGCGGTATATAATGTCGCACCGGAATTTGAGGACTGTCGTCGATTGGCCGAGGCTAAGAGCTTGCCGCTGAAAGTTGTCTGGCAGGAGGCGATGAGTATTGCCTGGCAGACCTTCGGACAGACGGAAGACAATACCGGAGAATTAAAGTCTGGGAGGTAACTTATGGCTGGCAAGAAGTATTACGGCGTGAAAAATGGCAGGATGCCTGGCGTGTATCAGACCTGGGAGGAGTGCAAGAGTCAGGTGGACGGCTATCCTGCCGCGGTATTCAAGTCTTTTCCGACGAAGGCTGAAGCCGAGGCTTATGTTGCAGGAATGGTGTCAGGCTGCCCGGACAATTCGCTGAAATCCGGCGAGAAAAGTTATGATATATATGTAGACGGAAGTTTTGATAAGACAAAGAATCTTTACGGCTGGGCATATGTAGTTTATGACTGCGATGAATTGATTTCAACCGACAGCGGTGTAGGGGAAGACAGTGAAGCAGCCAGTATCCACAATGTTGCCGGGGAACTGGCCGCCGTCATGCGGGCAGTGAAATGGGCCGCTGAACAAAATATCAGACCGGTGGTCATTCATCATGATTACACCGGTATTGCGGCTTGGGCCCTGGGCGACTGGAAAGCGAAAAATAAGTTTACCCAGGCTTATGCCAATTTTATTGTTCCGCATTGCACCTGGATCAGTTTTAACAAGGTTAAGGGCCATGCAGGAGTTGCGGGCAATGAACTGGCTGATAAGCTGGCTGGTGAGGCCATCCGCGGACAGGGGTCGCGACAATAGTGACAGACGAAAGTTGCAGGTTTCTTTTTGAAAACCGCACTGGTTCAGCGGACGTAGAATTTAGCAGCATATTTGCAGCGCAGCACCTGATTTATCAGACTGAAATCAGGAATTGAGCTCATTAGCGCTTGCAGGGAAAGTGCATTCTTTTGCAGAAATAGAAAAATGATAAAGGGGGCGATAGGTTATGTCAAGCGGGGCCAATATTTGGGTGAGTAGAGATATGAGTGAACAAATAAGCGATTTTAACGGCGAGTTTATCTTAATAACCATGAGTGACATGAAGCGGATACCCTTGGGTGAAACTTTGGAAGAAGCGATAAAAAAACTGAAAGAAATTGGCAGAGCAGATATTGCCGATCAGTTAAAATAAGAGCCTATGGGCTCTTGTTTTAACTTAAGGCTCCGTTGCCAGGAAAGTGTCAGACAGACAAGCTGAAAACAGGTGCGAGAATCTCCGGCTGGGCCGGTTTTTATATTTTAGGATAGACACATGGTTCAAGTTGCTGTAAAATAATGTATATGATAAATTGAGGATTTCAGGTCTAAGACCTGTTGCCTGCAACAATGAGTAGAGGACCGCTGACTGGTAACGCGGCAAAGGATAAGGAGAGTATTATGACGACAACAAGCCAGGTTAACTTTCAAGACAGTTTTTTAGATCAGATTTGCCAAGACCAGATTCCGGTAAGTGTTTATCTTAAAAGCGGAGTCGCCTTGCGGGGGTTGGTAAAATCTTTTGATGTTTTTACAGTTATTGTAGAAGAAGAGGAAAAACAGCAAATAGTGTATAAACATACTATCTCAACAATTACGCCTATTCAGAAATTCATAATGAAAAGATAATCGGCGTGTGACGGTTATTTTGCGGTTGCCAGCCTGAAGACATAGACCAAGAAAGCAATTCAGGCAGGTATGAAGATCGACGAAAAGGCAGCTGCGTAACTTGCAGCTGCCTTTCGCTGTGCCGGGAAACTTCGCCAAACCCGGCCATATCTTTACCACCACCACCAGTGATGGTGGCAAGTAAAATGATGATGGTAGGGATAAGGGTAGGGATAAGGTGTTGGAACAGGAAAGGGAGTCGGATAATAATAGGGTATGCCGGCTGCAGGAATGAATGCGGGGGCGATAGCCGCTGGAGAGGTGTATCCGTATCCGGGGGTCTGCGCCGCGGGGCCGGTAGAGGCTCCCAGGGTTGCATTGTTCGGCCCGGTCTGAGCGCATGAATTGTATTGTTGCTGCGGTGATTGTCTGTCAGGGTCATAATACATGGTTTTCCCTCCTTTCAGGATCCTTTATATATCTTATGTCAAGAGTCGTGATTATGTCGCAAGAAATAATTCTGAGATTAATTTTTTACCCAACATTATTGCGTTGTTAACTATATAATCAAAAACCGGAAAATATCGCTGTTCCATAATTATGTAGATAAGTAAACAAGCGGTTAATCCGCAACTGGTCTGTTTGTATTATGTAAACTTGATAAGTCTGTTGAAGAGAAAAAAGAACTAATTTCCGAAAAACACGGATTTAGTTCTTTTTAGGCTGTGGGATAATTTGGTTGTTGTTGATTGATCAACAGGCAATTTGCTCATATTCTCTGATATGCTGAAGATACTCGATCAATAGATTTTCCAGTTCGTATTCCATATTAAACATGGTTTGATTGACTTTATCTCTTTCCCATATTTCACGACGGAGATGGTCGATCCGGTTGCGTAATCCTTCAATTTCTTCGAGTAAATTTTTCTGAGAATCCATAAGATTACCTCCATTTCTTTGCTATAATGCCCTGCGGTCGCAGTCCAGGGAGTAAATATGCTGTTCAAGTTGCTCGATAAAGTGTTGTTGGACAGCTTCAATTTTTATTTTGGCGGTTTCTACGGCAAAGAAAGTCAAGCGGTCAATTTCCGGGAAATAGCACAATTCACCCGATTTTGGCGGCCATTCCATTTGAAATTGATTACTGTTTACCGGCAAAGTTGTATCGCAGTCGCCTTGGAAGGCCCAGGCGTAGATAGTTTTGCCGCTTCGTTCGATTATTCCTCCCAGGGGAAGCAGGGTGGTAACCGGAGGGTTCAGACCGGTTTCTTCAATGAATTCGCGGAATGCTGCAGCCAGAATTGTTTCATTAGATTCTACCTGGCCCTTGGGTATGCCCCAAAACCCCCGATCTTTGGCTATGTATAAAGGTCCCCCGGGATGAGCCAACAGCACTTCAAGGTTTCCGGAGTTCCAGCGGTACATCATCAGACCGGCGCTGACTTTATGCGACATAGGTGCCTCCTTTTACCTGTGTTGTGTATCTGACTTAAGTCTAGCATAGTCAATATTGAAGTATGTTAGTTGGTTGTAAAGAATTTGTAAAATATATTAGTGGATATCCTGCTTGTCGCTGAGTTAGCGTGCAGGAGAACGACGATAATTGTCAAATATTGATATAGAACACAAGCACAAGCTGATTGACCTATTTTATTTATTGATATTTCCCCGCCATGAGGAGGGCCTTGATGTTACGTATCGCCGCCAAACGGTATAGAATCGAAGATGTTGAAGCAGGAATGGAACTGTCTTCCAGCTTGGTCGATGAAAGCGGCAAGTTTGCCTTGGGCGACGGAACGGTGTTGTCGGCTAGTCTGATTCAACGTCTGAAAGGTTGGGGCATCGAATATGTAGATATCAGGGAAATGATCGATAGCAAAAATACTGCTACTGTTTCGATGACTAAGCTGCAACAGGGTCTGTCCAAGGAATATAATGAAACGGTGGGTATTGTCAAAAAATCATTTGAAACTATTCGCTTTTTCAAACAGGTGCCTGTAAAAGAGATGCAAGAATTGGCGGACAATGCTGTCGGGACGTTTATCAATACCTCCGGCATTCTGAATCATTTGCATGTTGTGCACCGCAAGGATGATTATACATTTCATCATTCCATTAATGTCGCGGTGCTCTGTGGCGTTATCGGCCGGTGGTTGGGATATAAGGGCGAAGAGTTCAAAAACCTGATTTTGGCGGGGTTGTTGCACGATATCGGCAAGACACAGGTTACCTTGCAGATTCTGCGTAAACCAGGGGCATTGACCGATTCGGAAATGGATACGATGAAACTGCATACAACCTACGGTTATAATATTTTAAAAGATCTTGACTTGCCGCAAGGGGTATTGTACGCGATTTTGCAGCATCATGAACGGGAGGATGGTAGTGGATATCCTTTAAAATTCACCGGCGACAAGATTCATCCGTTTGCTAAAATTGTAGCTATTGCCGATATTTATGACGCGATGACATCCGATAAGGTATATCGCAAAAAATCAACGCCATTTCAGGCGGTGGACACAATAGCGCAGAATATGTATGATAAGCTGGACCCTAAAATATGTACTGTCTTTTTAAATAATGTCCGCGATTATTTTGTCGGTAATGTTGTTGAACTCAGTGATGGCCGTGAGGCTGAGGTGGTTTTTATCGGGAAATTTGTTGCTACCCGACCGGTTGTCCGCACTCAACAAGGCGAGTTCATCGATTTGGATAATAATAATGACATTTCCATTGTTAAGATTATTAGGACTTGAAAGGCTGTGAAGAAGACTGTAGTTTTTTTGTCAGCCTGTTTTTTATTTTAGGGAAAAGGGAGTAATGAATGATTTCCTGCGTATGGGACTGTGGCATAAAGTGCCCATGACCGGAATTATAAACTCTTCGGGCGTATGGGGGTTTATTCTTGTTTTTAGCGGGAAATGGCTTATAGAGGATAGAAATATCCGTATAATATAGTTACGTTAATTTTGTGAGGTGCTGATGTGAAAGCAGTTGTTTTATTGTCTGGCGGGCTGGATTCCACTGTCTGCATGGCAGTTGCCGAGGATGCAGGGCATGAACTCTGGCCGATTAGTTTTGATTATCAGCAGCGCCACTGCCGCGAACTGGACAGCGCCCGACGGGTAGCCGACCATTATCGGGTCAAGCGTCATTTGGTTGTTGCAACAAATATGAACGCCATCGGCGGCAGCGCGCTGACTGACCAGGCGGTGGATTTACCGGCAGGGGATATAGCCAGGAAGGACATACCGGCAACTTATGTTCCGGCGCGAAATTTGATCTTTTTGAGTTATGCCCTGGCTTATGCCGAGGTAGTTGGCGCAGACTGTATTTATATCGGCGTTAACGCGCTGGATTATTCAGGATATCCGGACTGCCGTCCGGAGTTTATTGCCGCCTTCCAGCAGTTGGCTGATTACAGCACTAAGGCGGCGGTAGCTGATGGTCGTCATATTGTTGTGGAAACACCGCTTATCAGCCTTAGTAAAAAAGATATAGTTTTGCTGGGAGACAAGCTAGGGGCACCGCTTGTATTAACAAGCAGTTGCTACGCCGGTGAAGAGGTTGCTTGCGGTAAGTGCGACAGTTGCCTTTTGCGGTTGAAAGGCTTTAGCGAGGCCGGACTACCAGACCCGATAGCTTATCAGGTCTAGTATACAGAAGGCAAGGGGTCACAGTTTATCGGTAGGAGTGATAGATATGAAGGATGTACAAAATTCAGAGGATGAACGCGGCATTGCCATTCAAAAAGTGGGAGTCAGCGACGTCCATTTACCCTTTTTTATTAAAGCCAAAGATGGACACTTTCAGGCGGTACTGGCGAATATTAAATTGACGGTCGATTTACCTAAAGAGTATAAGGGAACTCATATGAGCCGCTTTATCGAAGTGCTGAACGAATGGAGTCAGAAGCCTTTTTGCAACAGGGAAATGAACGCTATTTTGAATGATATCATCAACCGGCTTGATGCAAAGCGGGCCAGTATAGATATTGCTTTTAAATATTTTATTGAAAAGACTGCACCGGTCAGCGGTATGAAGAGTTTGCTCGATTTTGACTGCCTGTTTTCCGGTAATATTATCAGAGGAAAACAGCTTGATTTTACATTGGGGCTGTCGGTTCCTTTCACTTCCCTTTGTCCGTGCAGCAAGGAGATTTCCGCTTACGGGGCGCACAATCAGCGCGGATTGATGCGGGTGCTGGTTAAGCACAAGCCAGGAAAGTTCATCTGGATTGAAGATTTGGCCAAATTGATGGAGGCGCAGGCAAGTGCGCCGGTTTATTCGCTTTTGAAGCGCGAGGATGAAAAACATCTGACTGAGAAGGCTTATGAAAACCCCAAATTTGTTGAAGATGTACTGAGAGATCTGGTAATAGCGCTCAGACCTCTGGAAAATTTGGTTTGGTTTGAAGTGGAATGTGAAAATTATGAATCTATTCATAATCATAGCGCCTACGCCAGTCATGTTGAATATGTATCAAAATAGGGCAAGGTCTAAAAGGAGAATTGGGAGAATATTTATTATAGGTCGGGACCAAAATAATGATGGGGAATGATAGCTTGAACTGGCGAAAGTTTGTGGCAGAATGCCAGAAACTTATAGGCTGGTTGGACACGCAGGGATTCGCTGACAGTGATCAAATTTTACTGAAGGCGCTAATCCTTATTTGGCGTGGACACTTGTCGCCTGAAGACGTGTTGGCACGGGCGATAACAATATCTTCGCTCCAGGACGCCGCAAGAGATAATTCGCCTGTAGCTGGCGATTTGATCCTGCCGGATGAGATTGCCGGGTTGCTTGTTCAATGGTTTCATAGCTTGCCACGGGATCTTTGGTTTTTGGGCGAAATTTATGAAAGATTATCGATTAATCGCCGTATTCAGGGATTATTCTATACTTCACCGGAAATCATCGATTTTATTTTGCAGCATACCGTGGATTCAGCCGATATTGTCAGCAATCCTTACATAAAGGTTTTGGATCCGGCTTGTGGCTGCGGCTATTTCCTGCTAAGAACCTATGATGTGCTAAAACGCAAATTTACTGAGAGCCGCGCTGATCTCGCCGCCCTATATCCTGGGCAGGATTGGTCAGACTCCGGAATTCACCGTCATATTATCAGTCGCAACTTGTGGGGGGCTGATATTAATTCGGTGGCCATCGATCTTGCAGCAGCCTGCTTATTATTAAAAAATCCTGCAGAAAGCGACAATCTTCAGCTTAACCTGTTGGTTTGCGACAGCTTGCGGCGACCACAGGAAACCGCGCCCAGTTTGGACCGTGCTTTTTGGTCGGCATATTATGACTATGTAGTCGGCAATCCGCCTTATCTGTCTTTTGGCTTGCGTGGCACCAAACGGCTTGAATCCGGGTATGAGAACTATCTCCGGCAGGCGTTTCCAGCTTCAGCGGAGTATAAATTAAGTTATTATGTTCTGTTTATGGAGCGGGGTATCGAGATGCTGGTGGAGGGAGGAAAGTTGGGGTTTATAGTCCCCGACAGTTTTCTTCTCGGGCGCTATTATTCTAAAATCCGGCGCTATATTTTAAATAATACGGCAATTGAGATGCTTGTTCATATTTTGTTGCCGGTTTTTCAGGCGGTATCAGTTGGCATGTCTGCGGTCTGTATTCTGAGGAGAGAAAGCAATCCGTTGGCCAGAGCCGGGCAGATGGTTACTATTTATCAGGCGGAGGGTAAAGACGATCTTCGGACTATCGCCGGTTCTGCGCGCTACAGTCAAAGTTATTTTGAGCCTTTGCCCCATAACCGTTTCCGTATTTTTCCCGATTTGACGGTTAAAGGCCTGATTGATAAAATAGATGATAATAGCATTCCCTTGGTAAATTTCGCCTCCGGGCACAGCGGCATAAGGTCGTTGACCAAGCAAGCCGATCTTGTCGGGGTTTTCTCCGGTGGTCAAACCTGGCAGCGAGGACTAATCTCCGGTAACCAAGTGCAGCGTTATTGCCTGGATTATCGGGGACATTGGCTGAATATTAATCCTGAAATGTTGTATAAAGGTGGCTGGGATCCGGTGGTGATAACCCAGCGAAAAATTTTGCTTCGCCAGACAGGTTATACGTTAATTGCCTGCATTGATGACGATGGCTTTTATCATCTCAACAATATTCATAGTTTCGTTCTGAAAAATGGGTCGATCAGCCTGGACTATTTATTGATACTGCTCAATTCACGGCTGATGTCCTTTTATTACCACGCTGTTGCCATGGAGTATGGACGGGCTATGGCCCAAACGGACATTGATACATTGGAGCTTTTACCGGTGATGGCCAATGCCAAAGCCGAAAGTGAGGCTTGTAAGCTTGCCTCGGTGATGCAGGCCTTGTCCGCCCGGAGACTGTCCGGTGAAGAGGGGCTTGAAGGCAAAATTGCCGCCTTGGACGATTTGCTGAATCAGTTGGTGTATCAAGTTTATAATTTGAGTACAGCAGAGGTCACCTGCATAGAGCGCTATGAGGCAAAGTTGGCCGTTCGCCGCAGACACAGGGTTAAACAATAGAAAAGGAGCCTGTTATGGCTCCTGCTTTACCTGCTATCAATGGCCAATGTTTTTATCTGAAGTCTGGGTTTTCTTTCCGCTTGCCTGCTGCTGACTGCTGCCTTTTTCCTTATTTTGGCTACCCGGTTTGCTGCCATAGTCATTGTTGGCGTCAAAATTTGCAGTCAGCGTACCATAATCTTGCATACTGCTGTTGCTGACGGATGAGGACATGCCGCTCTTGGTTTGGGAGTAGTCATTATTGGCATCGGAAGTGGCAGTTAGAGTTCCAAACTTGGATTTGGATTGCTGATTTTTTTTGTCCACAAAGGAAACCTCCTTTTAATGACTTTCTGATTCCTGATTTATTATCAGAAAGTGTCGCAAAACTAATACCTGGGAAATTTTATATATAACTAATGATGAGCCTGCCCGGACTGGTAGAGAAGGGACAGTGCTCACGGAATTTCAGCGAGGAAATATTGTGAGAAAGTTAATTATTAACGCCGATGATTTTGGGTTGCATCCCGCTGTAAACAATGCTGTTATTGAGGGGCATGTTTCCGGGTGTATTACAAGTGCATCGCTGATGCCGGGAGGGGCAGCTTTTGCTGGAGCGGTGGATTTGACTGCTAAATATCCGGACCTTGGAGTTGGCGTTCACTTGACGCTTGTAGGGGGGGAGAAGCCGGTATCCGATCCGGCGCTTGTCCCGTCACTGGTGGATGAAGGCGGACGGTTTGTTAACAACTACCTGCAGTTTTTCGCCAGGTTCTTCACCGGGAAAGTCAGCCTGTCTGAGGTACGACTGGAACTTACAGCCCAGCTTGATAAGGTTTCCGATTTTGGTATTGTGCCAACTCATGTGGATAGTCATCAGCATCTGCATGCGTTGCCCCAAATAAGCGATATAGTCTTGGATTTGGCAGAGAATCACGGTATTAGAGCCTTGCGGATACCTGATGAGGCCCTGCTGTTTATCGGTGGATATCCGTGTACTCCAGGCCGGTTGATGGGGCGCACCGCGCTGACTCTGCTTGCCGCATCGGTCAGACGTAAGGCTAAGCGGCGGAGGTTTGCCGTTCCCGATTTTTTCTTTGGGATGTTGGCTGGTGGGAATATGCAGGAACAGTATCTGCTGAAAATTATCGAACAGTTGCCACAGGGAATCAGTGAAATCATGGTTCATCCCGGCAGCGATGACGCGGCGCTGGGTGAGGCTTATCATTGGCCTTTGCACTGGCAGTGCGAGTTATCTGCGCTGACAAGTGCGGCGGTGCTCGACAGATTGACTGCCTTGAATATTAATCTGGTTTCATTTAAGGAGCTGACTAATGGCTAGTTTTTATCGGCGACTGGCAATTATGATTGCATTAGTGGGCGGTATTTCCGGCGGAGTAATCTACTTTACACTAGATATACATACTTTCCGTTATCTGACTATTTTTGAACCACGGTCCCTGATACTTGTTGCTGTGTTGATGGCTGTCGGCATGTACTTTGATGGCACCAGACTACTCCATCTTGTCCGTATTGCCGGGCAACGGATAACCTTGCTCCAAGCGGTGCAGGTTATATTCAGCAATTACTTTCTGGCGCTGCTCACGCCGGGAGCCGCTGGCGGAGCGGTGGCTCAAGTGCTGTTTTTACGCCGGGCGGGCGTTCCTGCTGCTATCGCCACTGTAGTGGTCCTGATCCGGACTTTGATGTCAATCTTATTCTTATTCATCTGCCTGCCGCTGATATTTTATTATGATTCCGGCTTATTGCCCTGGATAGCGCCGCGGGTTTTAATCTCAGCGTCCCTACTGATAATAGGGTGCTGCGTTGCCGGAATCTGGTTCTTAAGGTCTGCGGCATCTATCAGGCTACTGGTGTTTTTGACCAAAAAGCTGAAAATCAGCAACCGTAAAAGAGTTTTTAAATGGTACCGCGATATCCGTGGCGCGGTATTTATGATGTTGGCGGCACCGCTGGCGATGCTGCGGGTGTTCCTGGAATCAGCGGCAAGTCTGCTGGCGCTCTACAGCATGGTCCCGGTGCTGTTTGCCGGGTTGGGAGTTGCGGTTGATTGGCCAATGGTTTTGGGAAGAATGATTTTTTTGAACATCCTGCTATATTTTGCTCCGACCCCTGGTGGTTCCGGCATTGCCGAGGGGGCGTTCGTCGTTCTGTTCAAACAAGTATTGCCTGCAGGATCGGTTGGTATTTTAGCTGTGGCCTGGCGGATTATTGCTGAATATCTGCCGTTTTCCATTGGGTTTTATTTCAGCATAAGAGTTTTTGGCCGGGATTTTATTTTTAACCGACAGAACAAGGGGGGATAAGCCTTGAAAGTGTTAGTCACCGGCGGAGCGGGTTTTATTGGCTCGCATATTGTCGACAGGTTGCTGGCAGAGGGGCACGTGGTCGCAGCCCTGGATAATCTGAGCACCGGGAAAAAAGAAAATGTTAACTGTGAAGCTCGGTTTTTTCATTTGGATATCGTCAATGCTGATCTAAAGGAACTATTTGCCGCCGAACGGTTTGACTGCGTGATTCACCTGGCGGCTCAGACTGCGGTGCCCAGATCGCTGGCCGAGCCAGATTATGATTGTCAGGTAAATGTGCTGGGCACTGTGAATATTCTCGAAGCTGCCCGGCAAACCGGTGTGAAACGGGTGATTTTTTCCTCCAGTGCTGCTGTGTACGGTGATGATAACCCTATTCCAATTAGAGAAGACGCATTTATTAAACCGACTTCTTTTTACGGACTGAGCAAATTCGTAGCTGAGAACTATCTCAGATTGTATCAGCAATCCTTTGGAGTGGACTTTGTTATTTTGCGCTATGCCAACGTTTACGGTGAGCGACAGGGCGATACCGGAGAAGGCGGGGTAATCAGCATTTTTGCCCGCAAGTTATTAAATGATCAGCCTGTAGAAGTTTTTGGCGATGGCGGGCAGACTCGCGATTTTGTTTATGTCAGTGATGTGGCAGCCGCGAATTGCCGCTCAGTAACGACTACTCAGGCCAATGCTGTATATAATATCAGTACAGCAAGTGAAATCAGTGTAAATTCTCTGCTGAAAAAGATGGCGCAAGTGACAGGGAAAGACACTGAACCACGCTATATGGCCCCCCGAAAGGGTGATATTTACCGCTCTTCCCTTGACAATCAAGCCGCGCTGAAGAATTTAGGCTGGCGGCCTGAGATCAGCCTCGCTGATGGACTGGCGGCAACTTTTCGCTATTTACGGCACTAAACCATTTTATGGAAATTAATCACTCTGGAGGTCTATATGTCGGAAAGATTGGGTTGGAGCTTTTTACTGGTAACTATCGTAGTTTCAATGATTATGTTTTTTAATCTGGGGGGCGTACCGCTTTTAGATCCGGACGAGCCGGTTTATGCCCAAACAGCAAGTGAAATGATCAGCTACAACGACTTTCTTTCGCCGCGAATTTATGGTGAGTTCTGGTATGACAAGCCACCGATGTATTATTGGCTGGTAGCGGCTTCATTCAAAACTTTCGGCGTTGGTGAATTTGCCGCCAGATTCCCTTCGGCAATACTGGCGATTGCCTGTGTTATTTATGTTTATTTTGCCGGATCGCGGCTGTTTGGTCAGCAATCCGGCCTGGTCGGCGCTCTGGCGCTGTCGACCAGTATTGAATTTTTTTATCTGGGCAAGGCGGCGGTCACGGATATGACGTTGACCCTGTTCTTGACCGTATCGCTACTGTCATTTTTGGAAAAACGCTACTACTGGTTTTATATAGCCGCGGCGTTGGCCACAGTGACCAAAGGCCCGATAGGCATAGTTTTTCCGGTTGCAATAATTTTCCTGCACATGATTGCCACCCGGAATTTTTCTCAGTTGACAAAAATGAAAATTATCCCAGGGGCGGTAATCTTTCTGCTTATTGCCGCGCCATGGTATCTGCTGATGTTTCAGCATCACGGCAAACCGTTTATTGATACCTTTATCGGCTATCATAATGTCACCCGGTTTCTAAGTCCTGAACACCAGGAAGGTGCTGTGTGGTACTATTTTATTCCGGTGCTGGCCTGCGGCTTTTTCCCCTGGACGGCAGTGGTGGTGCAGGCCGTTTGGTCGGCGTTGTTCGTCAGCCGCGAGGAATCCCGGAAACTGATTTTTTTGGCCATTTGGGCGGGATTTATTTTTCTGTTCTTCAGTATTTCCAAAACAAAACTGCCTTCATATATCCTGCCGGTTTTCCCCCCGCTGGCGATGATAGTGGGTTGGTATATACCGCTTGTCGGAGATTGGCGCAACCGTGTTCGACCATTCGCCTGGCCGCTATTGCTTACTATCTTCAGCGCCTTGCTTAGCACCGGCCTGCTTTTTGCAGCGAAAAATATCCCAGGCATATGGGTTGGCGTGATTGCAACGATTTTTGTTTTCACTATTATGGTTATGGGGGTATGGTATTTTGTCTGGCGACTGGAAGTCGACAAGGCCTTTTGGCTGCAAATATGCTCCATGGCAGTATTTTCACTGGTACTGTTGACGATGTTGTTGCCCCAGGCTGCGCCTGAGCTTAGTTCCCGAGGTATTGCGGGCGAGTTTGTCAGCCATTATGATGGTCGGTCGCCGGTTTACATAGCTAAATTTTTGCATCCCGGATTTACTTTCTATTCCGGAGTTTACGGGCGGGAATTGAAGCCGGACCAATTGAACGGCAGCGACCGGGGATATTTTGTTGTTCGTAAAGCGGATTACACTGGTCTTAAGCCTGAAGAGCAGCGGCGACTTACCATTCTGGCTTCTGCCGACGGCAAGATGCTGCTATTGAGACCATGAAAGGAAACGGATAATCATGATTGGTCCCATTATTGTATTTTTGCTTGCCTTGGCTATCTATCTGCCTTTTAACTCATTTATCCCGATAACCGATCCTGTTGAGGCAAATTATGCTCTTACCGCCAAAGAAATGCTGCTTAGCGGAAATTGGCTGTCGCCACAAATTTACGGCCATTTCTGGTATGATAAACCGGCCATGATCTACTGGCTGATTGCCGCAAGTTACCGCCTGTTCGGCGTGGGTGAATTTGCGGCCCGGTTCCCGGCAGCACTGTTCAGCGCGGCCAGTGTCGGCTACATCTATTGGTTCGGCAAAAAAATCTTCGGTAATTGGCGGATTGGCATGCTGGCGGCTTTGGTGCTGGCAACTTCCCTGGAATACTGGGTACTATCCAGGATGATCCTCACTGACGCCGTATTGTTCTTTTTCGGGAGTGTTGCTCTGGCATCTTTTTATCTTGGCATTAGTGACCGCGGAAAAAGTTGGTATATCGCGGCCTACTTTTTTGCCGGACTGGCGGTACTGACAAAAGGACCGGTGGGAATCATCCTGCCGGCATTGGTCATATTTGTATATATCGTGGTTACCCGGCGCTGGAATTTGTTGTCCAAACTGTTCTTGCTGCCGGGGCTGGCAATTTTCCTGCTGACAGCCGCACCTTGGTATGTCGCAATGTATAGAATTCACGGCCAAGAGTTTGTCAACACTTTCTTGGGGTTGCATAACTTTCTGCGGGCCACTGTATCAGAGCATCCCAAAGACAACGTCTTTTATTACTACCTCATCCTTTTTCCTGTCAGTATGTTGCCCTGGACAGGAATGTTTTTGCGGTCACTATTTAACCGTGGGGCATCGCACTTTTCCTTTTTGGCGATTTGGACAGGGGTTATAGTGATTTTCTTCTCATTGATGGCTACAAAATATCCCACTTACGCTCTTCCGGCATTGTTTCCAGCCGCACTATTAACCGCTCAGCAAATGGAGCAGATGCAGGCTTGCCGGCCGCGGCAGTGGCTATGGTTGTCCCTGCCGGCGCTCTTGATGTTACTTGCTGTAGCCGTTGGCACCAAGCTATTGTTGCCTGGTGTAGACCATTTTTGGTTTTATCTTGTTGCTGGCATATCGGCTCTAATTATATGCTGTATGCAGGTTCGTGGGGAAAAGGCCTTGATGCCTTTGGCTGTCGGGGCTATGGTATCAATAGTCAGCCTGCTAATAATCTCTCAGGCCATGATTCCGCTGGCTGCGACCCGTTCCGCCAAAGCGGCGGCGAAAGTTCTGCCCAGTAGCGGTGCGGTGGTTGCCGCTTACGGCGACTATCCGACTTCCGCCGGTTTTTACAGCGGGTACCTTATTCCGCATCTTGTGCTGGCGGAAAATACTGTTGCTCATAATGTTTGGGCAGGCAAGCATACCGAGCCTACTGAAACGGTGGCGGCTTTTACCGAACGGACGGCGGATAATCCTGAAACATATATCCTGGTCGGCAAAGACAGCCAACTGCCGCTCAACGGATTTCAACAGGTCGGAGAGTATGGTAATTATGACCTGTATAAACGCACCAGCCGCTGATGGTTGGCTATTTATAAGCAAAAAATCCCGAATCCTTGTTAAGGGTTCGGGATTTTTTTCAAGACAAGATCGTAAACGCAGGAGGAGAGTTATTCTGCTGCGGAAACCCTCTTCCGCCTAAATACGAAAGCGATAGCGAATGTTGGCAACAAGCATAGACGGAAATGATGCAAAGCGTACTGACTCCAAAGCCGGAGCTCCGGCAGAGAACTGGTTCGCCGCTCTGCTCAGACATGGAAGCGGCAGACGGCCTCTTCAGCTTGCCGTATATAACGCGGCTTAATCCAATTGATTTTTGAGATACTGAGGAGGACTGGGGTAGGAAAACAGGCAGTATTCGGGAGTAAATCCCAGCCTAGCCATGTGCGCCAGCAGCAGTTCGGCGGTCTGGCTTTCAAAGTCCACCAGGCCATCGGCTGCAAAAAGACCATCCTCCACCAGGACGGTGAGATAAGTCGCCGCCTCCGGCGCATCAGGGGGGAGTTCGCTGCGCTCCAGCGGTAGAGCGGGTATGAGTCTGAGTGTGGCTACATGGTTGCCGGCGTCGTCGCTGACCAGTGCCCGGTAGGTGTTGAACCATAATGTGCGGGCCAGTCTGAGGTGCAGGTTGGAATTGTTATAGGTCATCGCTATTGGTCCTTTCTCGTTTCACTACAAAAATTATACACCTTGTCGGATAATTGTAAAACCCGGGTCAAGCCAGTATCCACTTTGTGGTTTATTTACCGGTGCGGCTGTTATTTATTATTCCCTGTCGGGAATTGTTTGCAGGAAATGAAGTAAAATAATTGGGTATCATTGAAGGTGGATTGCGAGCAGCCTTATCTGTTGTTTCGTAGGAGGAGATTAAATGTGGCGGTAAGTGTCACCCCAAAATATTGTAAAGGTTGTGGCATCTGCGTGGCCTTTTGTCCGCGAAAAATGCTGGCACTGGACAATGGTGGCCAGGTATATGCCAAAGACCCGGAAAAATGTATCGCCTGTCGGCAGTGCGAACTGCGGTGCCCGGATCTAGCCATCAAGGTGACAGCAGGGAAGGAGGGGGGGAATGTCTAACGCGCGGTTAATGCAAGGAAATCAGGCCTGTGCTTTAGGCGCGCTGGCTGCCGGGGTTCGATTTTTCGCCGGCTATCCGATTACTCCAAGCACCGAAATAGCCGAGATATTGGCGGAACTGCTGCCTACGCTTGGCGGCAAGTTTATCCAGATGGAAGATGAAATCGCCAGTATGGGCGCAGTATGCGGTGCTTCGCTGGCTGGGATGAAAGCTATTACCGCCACCAGCGGTCCGGGATTTTCCCTTAAACAGGAACTGATCGGTTATGCGGCTATGGCCGAAATACCCCTGGTGGTGATCAATGTCCAGCGAATGGGGCCGTCTACCGGGTTGCCCACCGCCCCGGCGCAGGGTGACGTAATGCAGTCCCGCTGGGGAACACATGGCGACCGGGGCGTTATCGCCCTTTCACCTGCTTCAGTGCGCGAGTGCTTCGATTTAACGGTGCAAGCCGTCAATTTTTCCGAGAAGCTGCGCGTTCCGGTAATCGTACTTCTAGATGAAGTGATTGGTCATATGCGGGAGCGGGTTGAACTGCCTGCTGATGGTGAGATAGAAGTGTTGACCCGTAAACGTCCAATCGTTTTACCGCAGGAATATCTGCCGTACAAACCTGATGACGACGGCGTTCCGCCGATGTCTGCTTTCGGAGACGGCTATTTACCGCATGTCACCGGTCTGGTCCATGGCTATGACGGTTTGCCGATATCGGAGGATGCGGTGGTGACTGATGAACTGATTCGCAGGTTGCACACCAAGATTGAACGGGTTCAGGGCGAGATAACCCTGTACACGGAAGCTTTTTTGGAAGACGCCGAGACTGTGATCATCGCATACGGCTGCACCGCCAGAGTCGCTGTTGCTGCCGTTAAAGAAGCGCGCAGCCAGGGAATGAAAGTAGGCTTGTTAAAGTTGATTACCATCTGGCCTTTCCCGGGAAAGCTGGTGGAAGATATCGGCAAAAAAGCCGGAATAGTGATTGTTCCGGAGATGAATTACGGGCAGCTGGTAGGTGAAGTTGAGCGCTATATTCCGCGTCAGAAGGTGATTTCTGTCACCAGGCTTGACGGTGAATTATTCGTTCCGGAGGAAATTTTGCGGCCGATATTTATTGCTGCAGGAGGAAACAAAGTGTGAGCATCGAAAGGTTATTGCGCAATTCGGCACTGCCGCATATCTGGTGCCCAGGCTGTGGCAACGGAATCGTCCTGGCGGCGATTCTGCGGGCCATAGACAAACTCGGTTTGCAGCAGGGGAAAACCGTGGTGGTGTCAGGTATCGGTTGTTCATCCAGAGCATCAGGCTATATGAATTTCAACACAGTGCACACCGCCCATGGCCGGGCGTTGACCTTCGCTACCGGAATTAAGCTGGCCAACCCAAAACTGAATGTGCTGGTTATAACCGGTGACGGAGATTCCACGGCGATCGGCGGCGGCCACTTTATTCATGCCGCCAGACGTAATATGGATATTACCACTGTTATTTTCAACAACAGCATATACGGCATGACCGGGGGGCAATATTCGCCGCTTACGCCGGTGGGCAGCAAAGCGACTACCGCTCCTTACGGTCATATGGAGCGCCCCTTCGACATCGCCGCCCTGGCCATTGCCGCTGGTGCGACTTATGTGGCCCGGGCCACTGCTTATCATGCCACTCTGTTAACCGATCTGGTTGTGAAAGGGATCGAAAGCAAAGGATTTTCGGTTATCGACGCCATCACCCAGTGTCCAATATCTTACGGACGGAGAAATAAACTGAAATCCGCCGCCGAAATGATGATCTGGCAGCGGGATCATGCTGTATTCCAGCAGGCGTTGGCCGGTATTAAGCCTGAGGATATTGAGGGGAAGTTTGTCATCGGCGAATTGTACCATTCATCGGCAGTAGTGCCGGAATATACGACTGAATATGACAAGTTGATTGACAGTATCAAGCAAGCGGGAGGCAGATGAATTGGCCTTGAGAATTAACCTGAGCGGCACAGGCGGACAAGGGCTTATCCTTGCCGGTATCATTCTGGCGGAGGCCGCGGTGCTGGATGACAAGCAGGTTGTCCAGACTCAGTCCTATGGGCCGGAAGCCCGCGGCGGTGCAAGTAAATCCGAGGTGATTATCAGTGACGAGGTCATTGATTATCCGCAAATTCTTACCGCAGATATTTTGTTGGCACTAAGTGAGGCAGCCTGCAAGAAATACAGCGGCAACCTGAAGAAGGGCGGCAGACTGATCGTCGATTCCGGCAGTGTTGACTCTGTTCCGGCAGTTGATGCTCACATTCTGGCAGCTCCTTTGACGAAAACCGCCAGGGAGGAACTGGGTAACCCGATGTTTACCAATATCATCGCCCTGGGGGCCTTGGTTGGTTATACGCAGGCGGTCTTTAGCCAGTCGTTGTTCCAGGCATTGACGAGACGTGTTCCGAAGGGAACGGAGGCTGTCAACCTGCAGGCTTTAAAACTTGGTTTCAGTTTGGCGGAGATTCATGGAAATTAATGGGGTTTATTCAATGCTGGAGTTTTTCTTTTCCTGATTGTAACCACGCTCGCCATAGGGCCGTAAAGTCGCCAACCACTTTTCTTCAAGGGCGGTAACCGCTTTGCGCCAATCTGCCGGAGATAATTCTGACGTTTTTAGGGTTTCCAGTACTGTGAAACTAAACGCATCCGCTCCGGATGAAATCCAATCCGACTGCAGCTCTTTGTTGGGGTGGCCGCCCAATTTCAGCTGGAAAAACTGGCTGTTCTTTTTTCCAGGCAAATTCAGGCTGCTGCCTATAAATATTTTTCCGTTCAGCTTATTGCTTAGTTGATATACTCCTATTGGCGGCGGATTTTGCTTGTATGCCTGCTTAAGCTCTTTGCGTCTGTCCACGCCAGTCACCTTCCTTTCCAGCCCGGTCATCATAGTTTAACCCAATACGCGCCGCCATCCTGAGTCCTGTCGATAAACCCGTGTTCGATAAGCTGCCGGCGGAGTAATACATAGTCATCGTAAATTGGTTTTAAGATTGCGTTCACTTCTTTTTCGGTGTATTTTATGCCTGGTTCAAACCGTTCCAGGATATGGCGCAAGATAGCAAGACGTTTTTTCCCCTTTAAGGGGAAAACCTCCAGCGGTCCACTCAGCCCCTGTTTAAAATGGGCGGTGAGGATTTTATCATTTTCTTGTTCGGTAATGGCGAAACGATCATCAACTTGCCGGGCACTGCGGGGTATTTCAATAAATGAATCCTTTGCTGGGACCTGTTCTGACAAAAGTTCCATAATGGCCAGCAGAACTTTGGCCTGCTTTTGTTTTTCCCGCAGGCTGAAGCGATGATTGCGGATGGTGGAAGTACTGCCAACCCCGAGTATTTTGGCGATATCTTTGTCATTATGGCCGTGATATAGAAGATCAAGGATGGTCTTCTGGTGATCTGTCAGGCCTGTCAGTCTTTTATCAAGGTCGAGGAGAAACTGGAAGGTAGAGCTATGCTCCTTGGTGATATGAATCTCGCTGTATTTTTTCGCATCATATAGCTGGCCGTTATCCTGAAAGATGACGCCATTGGCGAAACTTTTGCCGCAAACCAGACAGATAAAAGTATTGTCCACGCGGCGATAAATATATCCGCGCTTTATTTCCGTTAAAGATGCCTGCCAAAACAGTTCTGAGAGGTTATCCATTTTTTAAAGCCTCCTGTTTTTTGCCGGTTACAGGGACATTATAACAAGATGCCGAGGCAATTTCAAGACGAAATATAATATTGTTTATAATATAGCTAGACGTAATTATATAAAGTCTACAAATATCTGGCAAATGCTTGGCGCTGTCCGAACAAAGAGACGTCAATTATCTGTAAAAATTTCCTGTATAACGGCGGTTGTTTTGTAAATACTATCAGTGTAAAGGGTCTGTAATGGTCGAGCCAAGATCAGTGCCGGATATCTCACGGTGTTCGACATTGGTCGGCCAAAGATTTGCATCGGGTCGAAAGGTTCGGTGTGAGTCGGCGGGAAGACTGGCATGGGTTGTGAAAGGCTGTACGGCAGCCCAACTGTTGTCGTGTGGTCCCAAGTAATTTATGTTGGTCGAGCTAAGATCGTCAGGGGTTCTGAGTTTCCAGGATCCGTTGCAGTCGGGAGATTGTGGCGGGTTCAGTAGGTATCTTTGGCGGTCGAGCAAAGGTCTGTACCGGTTGTGTAATTTCTGTGAGTAGTCGAAAGATTACTTATGGATATGTAATGATCGATATGGGCTGTAGTGTAGATTATTGCAGGCTCTTTTTACCGGTATGGGTTATAACCCATACCGGTATTACGTTTATTTTACGCACCTGAGCAGGGTATTTGGATGCCCTGTTCTTTTTTTCGCAGCAAAAAAATAGAGGACTTTATGGGTCTATAGGGAATTTCCCTTAAATATATTGTTTACGTCAAAGGCAAGAATTTAAGCTCACCTTGAGCTGTTGGATGCGTTCTCGCCAAGCGACGGACTAGTTCGGGAGGGAATATCAATGATAGACATTCATTGGAGCAAACGGTATTGTCACGGTCTTGCGGCTTTATTAGTCGCGGTCATGGCCGCAGGCTGCGGAGCGCAAACTGCGCCGCCACCGATGGCGGTGGAAGTGAAGGCGATGAAGGTAATACAGCGTGACACCCCTGTTACATATGAGTTTGTCGGACAGATTGAAGCCAATAATGAAGTGCAAATTCGCGCGAAAGTATCAGGTAATATTGTTGACAGAATGGTAACAGGCGGAGTCGCTGTTGTCCAGGGTCAACCTCTGTTCCAGATTGACCGCCGGCAATACGAATCAAATATGCTGGCTGCCCGGGCTCAATTGGCTCAGGCGCAGGCTGTACTGGCCAATTCCCGCCTTGATGTTGCCAGGTATGAAAAACTGGCTGGACAGCAGGCAATTGCCCAGCAGGTGCTGGATAATGCCCTGGCGGTTGAAGCGCAGGACGAAGCTCAGGTAGAAGACTATCAGGCTAAATTGCAACAAACCGAGGACGATCTGGCTGACACTTTGGTTGTCTCTCCGGTCAACGGGCGTATCGACGTCAATGCTCTCAGTGCAGGTACTTTTGTTCTGCCTGGTGAAACCTTGCTGGCCACTGTTTCTTCTGTTGATCCTGTTCTGGTAAGTTTTAGCATGAGTGAGAACGAATATCTGCACTTCGCGCGACTGGGCCAAAATTCACGGGCCTGGGGACAGGCGTTAAAGTTGGTGCTCAGCGACGGATCACAGTATCCGATTACTGGCAAACTGGTGCAGATGGATCGCGGCCTGTCTCAGGATACCGGCACCATAACATTTAAAGCCAGTTTTGACAACCCACAGGGAATATTAATTCCCGGCATGTTTGCCCGGGTTATGGCGCAGGGTGAAATCCGCCCACAAGCATTGCTGGTGCCTGAGCGCGCTGTGCAGCAACTGCTTGGCAAGACTTTTGTGACTGTTGTGGACGAAGGCGATAAGGCCCAGTCACGACCGGTAACGATGGGACCACGGGTCGGCGATCTATGGATTGTGGAAAGCGGCCTGAAAGCCGATGACCGGGTTATCGTCGAAGGTTTCATAAAAGCCCCTCCCGGTACTCCCCTGAACGTCACTATGATTGGTTTGGGTGATCTGCAGCAGGCAGAGCCCACTACCGCTGGCCAATAGGAGGTGTTTTCGTGGCTAAATTTTTTATTGAACGACCAATATTCGCGATCGTGCTGGCGGTTGTCATAACAGCTATCGGGTTGATCGCGGCTTTCAACTTGCCTATTGCCCAGTACCCGGAAATAGCTCCGCCTGTGGTCAATGTCTCTACCGCCTATCAGGGCGCGAACGCAGATGTTGTCAATCAGACCGTTGCTCAAGTCATTGAGCAGCAGATCAACGGCGTGGAAGGCATGGTTTCCATGCAGTCCACCAGTTCCGACGGCGGCATGTATTCACTAAACGTCCAGTTTGAGCCAGGAAAAAATGCGGATCTTGCCGCGGTCCAGACTCAAAACCGGGTTGCCCTGGCAACCGCCTCGCTGCCCCAGGATGTGCAGCAGAACGGTATTACCACCCAGAAATCTTCCGAAGACTTTGCGATGTTTTTCGCGTTGTGGTCACCGCACAATTCATATAGCACCGTTTTTATGAAAAATTACGGCAGTATTTATCTTATTGACAACATCAAGCGGGTCAAGGGCGTAGGCAATGTCATGGCTTTTGACGCCGATTTCAGTATGCGGATATGGTTGCAGCCTGAAAAAATGGCGCGCTTAGGGGTCACGACAAGTGATATTTCTGATGCGATCAGCAAGCAGAATGTCCAGGCACCGGCTGGCGCTATTGGCCAGTCACCAGGGGTTCCCGGCCAGGATTTCCAGTATACGGCCCGGGTCAAGGGCACCCTGGATGACGCGGCCCAGTTCGGCAATATTATTGTCCGTTCCAAAGACGATGGCTCATTCATCCGCTTAAAGGATGTTGCCAGAGTGGAATTGGGCAGCAGGGACTATAGCTACAGCAATAATATCAACGGACATCCCGGCGCGGTTTTCGGGCTGCAGCTGACCAGTGACGCCAATGCGCTGGAAACGATCGGCAATGTGCAGAAAGTTATTGCTGACGCCACTAAACGTTTCCCGGCTGATCTTAAATATAAAACGATTGTCGATGAGACGGAATTTGTGCGGCAGTCGATGCTTGAAGTATGCAAGACTTTCGCCAAGGCTATTTGTCTAGTACTCCTTGTTGTATTTTTGTTCTTGCAGAGCTGGCGGGCCACGCTTATTCCGATGCTGGCGATTCCGGTGTCGTTGATCGGCACGTTTGGCGCTTTTTTGCTGCTGGGATTTTCCATAAATACTCTTACCTTGTTCGCTATGGTGCTGTCTATCGGGCTTGTAGTCGATGACGCCATCGTGGTAATCGAGGCAGTTGAACATCATCTCAGATATTCCGGGTTAAGCCCGGTCGACGCCACCAAACGTGCGATGTCGGAGGTTTCCGGACCGGTTGTCGCCATTGCTTTTGTGTTGGCGGCGGTGTTCATTCCGGTAGCGTTTTTCGGCGGAATTATCGGTGTTTTATATAAACAGTTCGCCCTGACTATTGCCGTATCCATGGCATTGTCGGCCACTGTGGCCCTGAGCCTCACTCCCGCGCTGTGTGCTCTGCTGTTAAAACCGTACGACCCTGAGGCTCATGGCGGTTTTGTCGGCAGGTTTTTTGCAAGATTTAACACCTGGTTTGATAGGATGGTCGAGCGTTATGGCGGCAGGTTGGGAAAACTTATTCCCCGAGCGCGCTATTGCTTGGGGTTTTTAGTGCTGGTAGTGATTATGACAGTCTGCCTGTTCAATTTGCTGCCTTCCGGTTTTGTGCCTGATGAAGACCAGGGTTGGTTCATCGCCGCGGCAAATTTGCCGGAGGGTGCCAGCCTGAATCGTACCAAAGACGTGATGAATAAGTTATCTGAGGGCGTTCGCACCAGGCCGGGTGTTGAGGATGTTATAGCCATATCTGGGTTTGATCTATTGGGCGGCGGTACCAAACCCAACGCCGGGGTACTGTTCATCGGCCTGAAACCTTGGTCGGAAAGAACAACCCCGGACCTGGCGGTCGGCGCAAAAGTTGGCGAGGTTTTCATGCTAGGCAGCCGACTGCCGGAGGCGAATGTTTTTGCCTTTAATCCTCCAGCGCTGCCTGGACTGGGAATGGTCGGCGGGAAATCGGGATGATAAATTCCACTTACCAGATCGATACACCAGGCTACCAATTCGCGGTTGACAGGGATAAGGCGGAGAAGCTCGGCGTTCCGGTAAATGACGTATTCAATGCCTTGCAGACTTTTCTTGGCGGCGTTGTTGTCAATGATTTCAACCAATTCGGTCGGACCTACAAAGTGGTTATGCAGGCCGAGCCGGAGTTCAGGAGTGACGTCGAGGATACCCGCTTCCTGTATCTGCGCAGTTCGACCGGCACGATGGTGCCGCTAAATACCTTGATAAAACCTGAGCCGGTTAACGCTTCCTCAACCATAACGCGCTATAACGGGTTCCCGGCGATTCAAATAAGCGGCAGCCCGGCACCAGGATACAGCTCCGGACAGGCGATAGCCGCGCTGGAAGCGGTCGCCGCCCAGACGCTGCCGGATGGGTTTGGCTATGAATGGGCCGGCCAGAGCCGGGAGGAAATAGTTTCCGGCAACAAAGCCCCGATCTTGTTCGGATTGGCAATATTCTTCGTATTCTTGTGTCTGGCAGCCCTGTACGAAAGCTGGACCATCCCCTTTGCCGTTCTGCTGGCTATGCCGACCGGAATATTTGGCGCTTTTCTGTTTCAATTCCTGCGGAATTATGGCGCTCTTTTGTTTCAAATCCTGCGGAATTATGGTATTTCGTTTCAATGGAACGGGACGGAAAACTGCGTATACATGCAGATCGGGCTGATAATGCTGATCGGATTGGCAGCCAAGAACGCCATTTTGATTGTCGAATTCGCCAAAATCAGGGTGGACAGGGGAATGGAGCCGGTTCAGGCGGCTATTGAAGCAGCCAAAATACGCCTGCGCCCCATCCTGATGACATCGATGTCTTTGATCTTCGGCTGTCTGCCGCTGGTTTTGGCCACCGGAGCGGGAGCCTTTGCCAGAAACGCCAT
>Ga0364895_1062_pt1 | contig 29483 bp, 23 predicted proteins | sample SorcelJu500002C3_2_FD_206952 | JGI IMG/M metagenome (GOLD analysis project Ga0364895, IMG submission 206952) | Enriched cells from Trout Bog Lake Hypolimnion, Wisconsin, USA - BchlTB.July09.5000.02.C3 | ecosystem: Environmental > Aquatic > Freshwater > Lake > Hypolimnion/Profundal zone | place...
GCTGTTTCAGTATAACCGCTTTCGATATTATAAACCCACAATTTATGTTGTGTGTACTGATAATGCTGTTAGTCCGAAAACTACTCCTCAATAGTTGTACTACATTACGATTAGGGGTGACATTGATGGGCTTTATGCAAAACTTGAAAGTTGCCAGGAAATTAGCTTTGCTTATTATTATCGCGGTAATCGGTTTATGCGCCGTAGGACTTTCGGGTTACTATTATCTGGCAGCAGCCAAGCAAAATACTGATTCGATGTACAATGACCGCCTGGTGCCAGTCAAACTGCTAAATGACAATCGCAACCAGTACAGAGCTATCCAAGCTGATATTTTCGACATGATACTTGATTCCAATGCTGATGACAAAGCGCGCTTCAATCAGGATATAGACTCACGTGTCGGAATATTCGATAAAAATCTTGCTGACTATGAAAATACCAAGCTTGACCCCTTTGAAGTGGACAACTTGAAGGACCTGCACGCCAACCTGGACCTATACCGTCAAAGCCGACAGGAAGCGCTTGCTTTGGCGCTGCAGAATAAAGATACCGCCGCCTACGAAATATACAATAAGAATGCACGTTCGTACGGCGAGGCGATGAATAAGAGCCTGAAGGCTCTTGCGGAATATAACGCCAAAGTTGCCGACGATCTATATCAACAAAATCAGGCTGACTTCCTGCAGGCAATCAAAGTTTTTGTCGGTATCATTCTTATTGCTCTGCTGTTGGCCATAATTATGGGCTGGATGATTGTTCACAGCATTACAGTTTCGCTTGGTGCGACAATCCATCGTCTAGGTATGATGTCCAGCGGCGATTATTCACAAGATATTCAGGAATCGTTTATGAAGAGGAGAGATGATTTCGGGGCTGTGGCAAAAGCCTTCGATTTGTTAAATAAGAGCACCCGTGAACTGATAAGTCAGATGGCGCACACATCTGAGCAGGTGGCGGCTGCATCTGAGGAGATGGCGACTAGCGCTGAGCAATCCTCCCAGGCGGCGAACCAGGTTGCCGGGTCGATAAACGAAGTTGCGCGGGGGGCAGAAAAGCAGCTTAAGGCAGCTGATGATTCAAGCGCGATTGTCGAACAGCTGTCTGCCGGGATTCAGCAAGTAGCTGCCAATACCACTGCGGTTTCGGCGGTGGCGGAGAAGACGGCGCGCACAGCAAGCGACGGCGGACAGGCGATAGACAGAGCGGTAAATCAGATGAATACCATTGAGCATTCCTCGGCTGATACCGCGCAAGTTGTTGAAAAGCTTGGCGAGAGTTCCAAGCAGATCGGGCAGATTGTGGATACTATATCCGGTATTGCCGGTCAGACCAATCTGTTGGCCCTGAACGCAGCGATAGAGGCTGCCCGGGCAGGTGAACAGGGGCGAGGTTTCGCGGTGGTAGCTGAAGAGGTACGAAAGTTGGCCGAACAGTCAGAAGAAGCAGCAAAACAGATTGCCAGTCTGATCAATGAAGTTCAGAAGGAAACAACCCGAGCGGTAGTCTCGATGCATGAAAGTAACAAAGACATCCGGTCTGGAGCGGAAATGGTCAACCAGGCAGGTATGAGTTTCCGCGAAATTGTCCGGATGGTCGAACAGATGGCCTCTCAAGTACGGGAAATATCGGCCGCGATTGAAGAAATGGCCGCAGGCAGCCAGCAGATGGTGCACTCGGTGAAGGAAATAGTCACCGAGAGCCGTAAAACAGCCGGTCAGACACAGACGATATCTGCGGCAACAGAGGAGCAGTCGGCGTCTATGGAGGAAATAGCTTCGGCCAGCAGAGGGTTGGCTTCAATGGCGGAGGAACTGAAAACCGCCATTAGTAAATTTAGTATCTGATAATAAATAATAGTCTGTACTGAAAAGAATCTTCACGTCAAAATTGGCGTGAAGATTCTTTTGTCAGATATGGATATGCTTGGTTAGTAGCTGTTCGCTTTGTTGTGGAACAAGTGAACGGAGGAAAAATATAAAGGAAATAGGGAAAATGCGCTATCATTATAAAAATATGCTATAATAATCATAACAACGTCAATAGAATCAATTTCCGCTACGCGGAATGACTATTTATAATATAATGTAATTTCCTTGGCGGATGCAAATACTTTGCTAAATATTCAAGGCTTTTCATTAAAAGTTAAAATAGTTAATTTGTGGGAGGCGATTAGTTTGTTGACAGATAGTGAGCGGATTTTAGACCTTGTTGATACCGACAAAGCAGAAATGATTGATTTCTTAAAGGGCCTGGTACAGGCAAACAGTGAGAATCCACCGGGAAACGAACAGCAGGTCGCACTATTAATCAGTGACAAACTTCAGAAAATCGGCTGCCAGGTGAATTTGCAGCAGGTTGAGGATAATCGCTTTAACGTAATTGCTGTCGTGGAGGGGGCAAGTCCTGACAAGCTACTTTTTAACGGCCATATGGACACTGTAAAAATCGGTAATGTCAGTGAATGGAATTATGATCCCCTGGGCGGCGAGATTCACGACGGTTTTTTGTATGGCAGAGGCTCCACTGATATGAAGGCTGGATTGGTTTCGATGATTTACGCCCTGAAGGCGGTCATCCAAAGTCGTGTTCCGCTGAATAAAGGGCTGATGTTTACTGCGGTCATAGATGAAGAAGTCTTTTTTAAAGGTACGCAAGCTTTATTGGCTGATAATATACTGAAGGATTGCGTCCTGGGATTTGTCAGCGAACCTACCGGGCTTGAAATACATACTTGCCTAAAAGGTGGTATCGAATTTACTGCCCGTACTTTCGGCAAGAGTGCTCATTCCGGACTGGCTTATGATGGTGTAAATGCCATCTACCAGATGAACAAGGTTGTCGCTGCTCTTATGGAATATAATGATGAATTGAAAAATAGAATCAACCTGCCGGGATTAAAATATCCAACAGTGAATGTAGGGAGGATCAATGGCGGGACCGGGGTGACCTTCGTGCCTGATTGTTGTGAAATCGAATTTGACCGTCAGGTATTACCAGGGGAAGATATTGCTGAGGTGGAGAAAGAAATTTTTGCCTTGATAAAAACTCTGGAAGAAGAGCAGCAAATTACAGTGGAGCTAAATAAGAACCAGCATTTTAATACCTGGCAAATTTCCCAGGACGCACTAGTGGTTCAATTATTGGCGGCAGCCTATAGTGCAGCTTTAAAAGGTCGTCCGGTTTTCGCCGGATTTCCGGGGTATTGTGAAGTCGAAATGTTTGCTGCCAACGGAATTCCTTCCGTGGTATTCGGACCGGGAAGTTTAAACAGAGCGCATCGTCCCAACGAACGGGTAAAGATTGACGAGGTGATTGATGCCGCAAAGGTGTTTGCCCAATTAGCTTACGACTTTGCTAAATGAATTCAGGGACTAATAATCACCCGCAAAATTGTTTTCGGCTGCTCATACCAATAAAGTATTTTGCAAAAGATTATTATGGAAGAAGTGAATTGCTATGGAGATTAATCGCAGTAACGACGGAGGATGTTGTGGAAATATAAATTATCACAGCAACATCTTCGTAACTGTAAGAAGAATCTCGCCTGAGCTCCTGCTGGCACAGAGTGTTTTGCTGAGTACCGGCTGTGAAGCGACCGCCAGCATTACGGCCAACACTGCCGATTTCTTAATCCAGGAGGCCAGCTGGGAGATTTATCGTTCATCAGGTTCAGGTGAAGGCGGTGGTCGGACGGTTACCGAACTGACCGGAGTGGAAGCATATTTTGATGCTGACCAGGCACTCAGGGCCGTGGGAGAAAAAGACGGTGACATACCGCGTGTATTGTTGACCGAGTGCGTGAAGGGCATTATCCAGGCCGAGACGTATCTCTTTCAGGACAAGGGCTTCCCCACAGCTGAAATTTTCGAAGCAACGTCCATGAACAAAAGTTATGCCGGTTCATGCCGGTTATACAGTAATATGGAACGTGTAACCCAGACGTGGTACCAATACATAGCCGACCGCAAGTGTGGCGACGCGTTGTTCAACCTCTGCAAGACGGCGGTTGTCCGGATGGCGGAAAACGGAATCTTCATCGCTGAAGGCGGGTTTATCGACTCCTTCCAGGAACTCAGTGTCAGGCTGACTGTGGCAGACGGGGTGGTATCCGATTTAAACGGCGAATTTCTGCGGGCGCCTGATCAGATTTGCCTGGGCAATATGGCGCTTCTTAACAGCCTGATGGGTCAAAACATTGCCAATCTGACAGAGCGGCAGGTGGAAACTTATTGTGGCGGTTCACAGGGCTGCAGCCATATAGTGGATATTGTAAACCATATTATCAATGCCCTGCAGCAAACTTCGCCTAAACAATATCTGAAATTCTGACATACATTGTTTAGGTGAGAGTCAAATAAGATGAATACACTTAGAGTATTGTGTTGCAGCTAAATAAGGACTCGATAATATTGTTAAATGCAAAATGCGGAACACAATTTCGTTTGCCGGAAATATTAGCCTGTAGACAAGTCGTGTATATCATATACAGGCATTTGCGACATGTTCAGCTAAACGACCCGGTGGCCGCCAATCATTACTTTGTTTAAGGAGCTGACATGCATAACGGCAACCGGGTGAGTAATAGTTGAGGAGGTGTTTGGCGGCGCAGAAGTGGATATCGAGAAATAATATTGAAAATCTCGAAGCTCGTTGGCGGGCGGACACCGGACTACTTAAAACACTAATGTCAGGCACCTTTGGTAAACAGTTATTCCTAACCGAATATTTGCGGGAGAGGTGAAATCACTTTGGAAATCGAACAAAAAAGCATTGAATTTATTCCACTAGATCAACGTCACGGTTCGGTGAAAAGTTTGATGACCGTTTGGTTTGGTTCGAACACGATAATTTTAACAATAACGACCGGAGCAATTGCACCATCTTTGGGGTTAAACTTAGCATGGTGTCTTATGGCAATCTTAATAGGCAATCTGTTAGGCGGATTATTTATGGCTTTTCATTCGGCGCAGGGACCGCATCTGGGAATTCCACAGATGATCCAGAGTCGGGCGCAGTTTGGGGTAATCGGGGCAATAGTACCGCTTATTCTTGTTATCATCATGTATATCGGTTATTTTGCCAGTAATGCACTGCTTGCCGGTCAGGCCTTCAGTTATGTCAATATATCATTGACACCGGGTATTATTCTGGCAAGTATTATCTCGCTGCTGGTATGTATCTATGGCTATGATGCAATCCACTTTGTCGAGAAATGGGTTACGATAATCTGCGGCATTGCTTTTGTCATTATTACCTGGTTTGCCTTGCAACAACCGCTGCCTGTCGGCAGCTTAACCCTTGGTTCGGTCAGTATGGGATCATTCCTTCTGGCGCTCAGCATTTACGCAACCTGGCAGATTTCCTATGCTCCATATGTAGCGGATTACTCCAGATATTTGCCGGAGGATACATCAATTTCAGCGACTTTCTGGTATACGTACTGCGGATCGGTAATAAGTTCTGCATGGCTGGCCTGTCTTGGCGCCCTATTGTTCATTACGATTCCTACCTTTGCCGCCAATGCTCCTATCGCGATCGCCAGTCAGTGGAAGCTGCCTCTGCCGATTATTCTCTATATAACGATGATTGTCGGAATTGTCTGTACGAATTCGCTGAATCTGTATGGCGCATTTATGTCGACACTCACGACATTGGAGCCTTTTACAAAATTAAAAGGTACGAGAGTAACGCGGATCACCATCGTTACAATTGTCGGCATAATCGGCACAATCATCGCCATCTGGGGTTCAGGCAACTTCCTTGCCATATACTCGAACTTCCTGTTATTGCTGCTGTACTTTATGATACCCTGGACATCTATCAATTTGATTGATTACTACTTTGTCAAACGGGGAAAGTACAGTATTGCCGATATCTTCAATCCTAAGGGCATCTATGGCCGGTTTAACTGGAGATCATTGGGAACATATTTCGCCACCGTAATTGTTGAAATTCCTTTCATGAACACCACCTGGTATCAGGGGAGCTTTTCAGTAGCGATGGGCGGCGCAGATATCGCCTGGATTATTGGTGGGCTGTTTGCCGCGATTGTTTACTACCTAATTAACCTGAATGTCAAGAATACAATCACTGATGCTAAACCCGGCGCTTAACCCCGGCGCTTAACCCCGGCAAATTGTAACCGATAATCCCCGGCATTAAAGAATAAATTGGACTGTCGACATTCATTTCGGCAGTCCAATTTATTCTTTAAATAATCCAATATCCCAAAATAGTATGTGACATAAATATCACTGCAGATAGAAAATGCTATGGAGAAATTTAAAAAATATGTTATAATATAATGGAAACAGATTCTATTCAGCGGAATAATTAAATTATATTGCAATCAATTATTAATTAAAATATCATCTGCTAGGAGCTAAAGACTTGATGGTAGACGACTTAATCGGCAAGTTAGTGGTGTCGAGTATTGATGAAATTTCACCAAAGGGCGAGGTACAAAATGATGATGATAAGAGAACTGTTTGATTTTTCCAAGAAGGAAATGGCGGTTATGGTGGGAGGCGGCGGGAAAACCACCTTGATTAATCGACTGGCTTATGAATATTCTCTGGCAGGAAAAACTGCTATAATTACGACCACTACTAAAATACTTCCCCCTCAGGGGTTGGAATACGGACTTCTGTTAGTTGACGAAATGAATGACTTTCAGCATCAGGTTATGGAATTGCGGCAAAAGAACAAGATAATCGTGGCAGGGCGTCAAATTGATCATGACGGGAAAATAGTCGGATTAAATCAACAACAGGTTAACAATCTGGAGTGTTTGGCTGATATAGTATTGGTCGAAGGCGATGGAGCGAAAGGGAAACCATTTAAAGCTCCGAGGCAGTGGGAACCGGTTATCCCGCAACTGGTATCTTTGGTTGTGCCGGTTGTGGGAATAGAATGTATCGGAAGGGCTTTATCTGAAGAGAATTTCCATTCAGTTGAGCAGATTTGCATTTTGACAGGATTAAAAGTTGGCGATGCAGTACAGGAAGAAGCTATTGCCAAGATATTACTCGATCCGCAGGGCTACAAAAAGAATGTGCCAAGTGGCGCTCGGTGGATTCCGTTTATTAATAAAGTGGAGTCTCATCAGGACAGGAAAAAAGTCCTGTTGTTAAGCAATATCCTAAAATCAGCAGGGGTGGAAAAGATTCTGTTTGGTTCGGCAGGCATTCTGGGTGAAATTGAGGTTTATTAATGTCGCTCAATTGCTAAATTTCACTTGCTTGAGGGGTGCTAGTAATGGGTAATGTTCAGGCTCTATTGCTTTGCGCCGGATTATCCAGCAGAATGGGAACAAATAAATTATTGCTGCCATTGGCTGATAAGACTGTAATTGAAAGCACGATTATAAATTTGCTGCGATCAAAAATCGCCGGAATTACCGTAGTGCTTGGGAGCCAAAAAGAGAATTTGCAACAGGTCCTAAAATCATATCAAGTCGATATTGTCGACAATATCTGTTTTTCCCAGGGAATGAGTACATCGGTACGCGCCGGAATTGAAAAAATATCCCGAGATCAGGAGATTGACGGAGTAATGATTCTACCTGGCGACATGCCATTTATAAGACCAGACACCATTGACCGTATTCTCGGAACTTACTTTGACCTGAATAATCCGATTGTGATCCCGACTTATCATGGAAAAAACGGACATCCTGTTTTGTTTGATCGCTCATTGTTTCCTGAACTTTGTCTTATCTCTGGTGATATTGGTGCCAGAAAGGTGGTGGAGTGCCATTTAGACAAGGTGTATTATCTTGTGGTGGATGACCCGGGAGTGCATATTGATATCGACAGTCCCGAAGAATATGATAAGTGGAAAGTAATTACATTGCCGGAAACGAGATGAAAATTTACCAATTCGATTTACAGTAGACGAGGAGGAAACAGCATGGCCATGTCATATGTGCTGATAAAAGGAGCGGGAGATCTGGCAAGCGCTGTAGCCCTGGCATTAGTTAAAGCCGGCTATAAAGTCGTGATGACAGAAACTCAACAACCCACTTGTGTGAGAAGATTAGTCTCATTTGCCAATGCCGTCTACGTCGGTGAAACCGTAGTCGAAGGTGTACGGGGAACTTTGGCGGATAATTTTTTTGAGGCGATGCGGCTTGCAAACCATGGAGAAATTGCGGTGATGGTTGATCCTCAGGGAGAGACGAGAAAAATGTTTCCACCGAAAGTATATATTGACGCCAGTATGACGAAAAAGAATTATGGCACAAGCATCAGTGATGCCGATTTGGTTCTTGCCCTGGGACCGGGTTTTGAAGCCGGAAAAGATGTTCACGCCGTTATTGAAACAAAAAGAGGGCCGAATTTAGGGGAAATTATTTTTACGGGTTATGCCGAACCAAATACGGGAATTCCGGGGGCTGTTCTGGGATATACCAGACAGCGGTTGCTTTGCGCCCCGATTGGTGGTATATTTACAGAAAAGAAAGTAATTGGCGATTTCGTTGACAAGGGAGACATAGTGGCTTTTGTCAATGAAATTCCTGTTAAGGCTGAAATAGCCGGCACAGTACGAGGACTTTTAAAATCCGGACTGCCTGTTTATCCGGGAATGAAGGTTGGCGATATACATCCGGAGAATAATCTGCATGTATGTTCTGCAGTTACTGATAAAGCCCGGGCTATAGCTCTGGGTGTTCTGCGGGCCATCGGCATTTTCCATAAAATAGAAATAAGACATAAAGAGCAGTTAACCTGCAATGAACTTGGTTTTGTCAGAGCCTGACTGAATTGCCCTCGGTTTGAAAATATTATTCTGCGATATTGTCGAGGAGGGTCATAATGCAAAGTGTGGATAGGATTGTAACTATTCTTTCGCTATTATCAGAAGCGGGAAAAGGGTTGGGGATAACGGATCTATATACTTCCTGTGATTTGCCCAAAAGTACGTTGCATCGCACTTTGAGCAGTCTTATGGAATACGGGTTTGTGCTACAAGACGAGCAGACGAAAAAATATCGTTTGGGTCATGCGGTATTGCGGTTGGGGGCAAGTTTCCTTGCTCAGAACGATTTAAGAAGCTATGCTCGGGATTATCTGGAAAAATTAGGCGCCGTTTTGAATGAATCCGTATATTTAACCATTCTTAATGATGAAAGCGCAACTTGCGTAGATACGTTTGGAGCAACAAGAAACTTGAATTATTTTGTGCATATCGGACGGGACATGCCTTTTAATACAACAGCTGCTGCGAAGGTAATCTTAGCCTTTCAGCCTGTGGAATTAGTTCGCAGGATTGTTTTTGCGAAGAAACTGGTCAAGCTGACAGAAAAGAGCATTATTGAGCCTGAACGTCTATTTCAACACTTGATGGATATAAAAATCCAGGGATATGGTATTTGCGAAGAAGAAATGGAAGAGGGAGTTACCGCGATTGCCGCTCCGATATGGAATTGGGGTAATCAGGTTGTGGCCTCTGTTGCGGTAATCGGACCTTCTGTGCGCCTTGGCGGTGAACTCCGTCATGATATTATTGATAAGGTGAAAACGACTGCAGATAATATCTCGCGGGACCTTGGGTGGGTCCCGGTATCTGACCACACTCCGAAATCCAAAGTTTAAACAGTCATTAGCAATAGATGTAGTATTAATTTTTCAAATTATATGCCTTAGCGTACGGAGGAGGAGCTTCTCTCATGGTCAATGAGAATAGGCTGATTAATGATTTTTTCGAATTAGTCAGTATTGATGCCAGCCCTAAAAATGAACGTGCGGTTGCCGATAGAGTAACTGAAAAACTGCGAAATCTGGCTTTAACGGTATATGAAGACGATACGGCTGGCGCTATCCAGGGTAATTGCGGCAACCTGGTAACGCGGTTGACGACGAAGGCGGGAGGAATCCCGCTTTTTTTTGCTGCCCACCTTGATAGGGTCAAGCCGGGAAATAGTATTGTGCCGGTTGTTGAAGGAAGAAGAATATCCAGTAGCGGGAATACCATTCTTGGTGCAGACGATATAGTTGCAGTTGCGGCTATTTTGGAAGTAATTCGCGTTCTAAAGGAAGATGTCATATGTCATGCGCCACTGGAATTTATTTTTACGGTGGCTGAAGAACTGGGCCTTTTGGGTTCAAGGTATCTTGATATGTCTTCAGTTAAAGCCCAATTCGGCTATATTCTTGACGGAGAGGGTCCAATAGGAACGATCACCAATCAGGGGCCGACAAAATATATAATCCATGCCAGAATTAAGGGGCGTGCATCGCATGCGGCAATTGATCCGGAGAATGGGATAAGTGCCATAAAAGTGGCAAGTGAGGCAATCGCAGCGATGCATCTTGGTAAGATCGATGCTGAAACTACTGCCAATATTGGGACGATCCGGGGAGGCGAAGCTATAAATATTGTCCCGGAACTAATTGAGTTGTCCGGCGAGTCCCGCAGTCTGGATGTAGCAAAGGCCGAGAAACAGACTGAGCATATGTGCGCAATGATTGAGACCGCTGCGACCAGATATGGCGCTAAGGCTGAAATCAGCATTGAAAAATCCTATGATGGTTTTTTGGTTCACAAGGATGAATCGGTTGTGTTATTGGCACAGAAGGCTGCTGCTAATGCCGGTATTACCGCGCAACTGAATGTTTCCGTCGGCGGCAGCGATGCAAATATATTCAATGCAAAGGGAAAAAGAGCTCTTAATATGGGTGTTGCGTTTAATAAGATTCATTCCAGCGATGAGAACATACTTATAGATGACCTGGTACTATTGACCGAATATATGCTTAACATAATTAAAACAGCAAGCGCCCTTTGACTGCCATAATTATGTTGAGTCTTGATAAGGACCTGCAAACTATAAATATAGTTTCGAATATTTGCCCATACCAGCTTAAATAAACGGCAGAAAATGGGCTTTGCTGCGATCTTTTAGTATAGACAAGCAGGAGAGGCTGGAACTACTGCAAAACGACCCACTCGTCAAGGAATTCGGCATAGAGGTAAAAGAGCCGGAAAACAAAGGTTTGTTTTGTGTGCGATTTTACTGTTGCAATAGCCCTGATATTATGTCAATCGGATTAATTTAACTGGAAATGAGGTGTACACAGTGGAAAAATGCTACTGTGAACGGCAAAATACGTCATAAAATTTAACGATTTTGGCTATAAGTTACTGTTCACGTAAAATCGGGGTTTAGGATATATAGTCGTTTTAATCAAACTTAACCCCAAGACGCGGTAGTTGTACAAAAAGTGAAGGTTTATGATGCATTTAGACGAATTTTAAGATTCAATCAACAAAACAAAGGAGAATACGATCATGAGCGGCTATAACTCAGTGTTAGCAAGAAATACGGAAAATGCTCCAAAAGGTATCGGTCCATATTCACAAACTGTTGCTTTCTCTCATTACAATAATCTTTCAGCTCAATTACCTATTGATCCAAAATCCGGAAAAATGATAACTGGTGGCGTAAAAGAGCAGGCTGAACAGTGCTTTAAAAATATCAAGGCAATTGTAGACAGCATCGACCATGTTATGAGCGATGTTGTTAGAATCACTGTATTTGTTAAGAATATCAAAGATATTGACGCTGTAGACGAAGTATATAAAACATTCTTCTCAACCTATGTTCCTACACGGACGATAGTCGCAGTTGCAGCTTTGCCGATGGAAGCTTTGGTGCAAATTGAAGCACTTGTTTCAAATGGTGAAGGTACAATTCCAAACGCACCACAAGCAGGTGACCTCATAAAACTTACAAATAACACGGCAAATGCGCCAACAAGTACTTTATCTACGCAAGCTGTAGCTTTTTCTCATTACAATAATCTTTCAGCTCAATTACCTATTGATCCAAAATCTGGTAGAGTAGTAGCCGGTGGTGTAAAAGAGCAGGCTGGACAGTGCTTAAAGAATATCAAGGCAATTTTAGAAAGTATCGACGTTCCTTTTGACGATATTGTCAAAATTAATATTTTCCTTAAAAACCTCTCGGATATTGAAGCCGTAAATGAAGTTTATACAACATTTTTCCCAGACTCGGCTATCGCCAGGGCCGCAGCCTATGTCCCTGCACGGACAACAGTTGCAGCTTCAGCTTTACCTATGGATGCTTTGGTACAAATTGAAGCAGTGGTGTCACACGGAGATGGTACACCTCCACAAACTGTTGAAGACAGGCATGGACTCATCATAGAAGCAAACAATACGGAAAATGCACCAAAATGTTCTCTATATACACAAACTGTAGCTTTTTCTCATTACAATCATGTTTCAGCTCAATTACCTTTAGACCCAAAAACTAATGAAATGGTAGCTGGTGGTGTAAAAGAACAGGCTGGACAATGCTTGAAAAATATCAAGGCAATTTTAGAAAGTGTCGACCACGTTATGGAAGATGTGGTTAAAGTAAATATCTTCCTTAAAAACATCGCAGATATTAATGCTGTAGACGAAATTTACACAACATTCTTCCCAAGCGGTGCTCCTGCACGAAGAACAGTTGGCGTATCTGCTTTACCTAAAGATGCTCTAGTCCAAATCGATGCAGTTGTAGCAAACGTTGAAGGAACACCTCCAAAAGCATAACAGGCACTTGCTTGTAAATACAGGAACCATCAAAGATACTTGTTAATCCCGGCGGTGAATGCGAAATCGCATATCCTAATCATAAAAAATAAGGGGGGGGCTGCCCTGAAATGAAGATTGAGACAGCTTCCGTTTTTTAACAGCGTAGATGAAAAAGCAGCGAGATTTTAGCTAATACATATATCAGGAGAAAAAATCATCGTCATATTGTGCTAAATATTTCAAATAGGTCTGGCAAAATAATATAAAACTGCTATAATAAAAATGAAAAGTTAATGAAACGCGATTCCGCCAGGCGGAAATAACACCGAAACACGCATGAAGTCAGAAGCATGAAACATGAAACTATTTTAATGTCTAAAGTAATAAATATACTATAAATATTATAATAATGCGGTTTAATTACTGAACACTGCCTATTGAACAATTCCAGCTGAAGGGTTTCAATAATAACAGTTAATCTATAAATAAATGTAATTACTGGAACTATATTCCGCATAGCGGAAAAGAAGCGTGGTTACGCAAATACTTTTCTCAAGCAATAGCTTGTATATTTCTAAGAGCCTTGACAATTGTCAACCGAATTCAATTACCTTATGAAAGTCAACAATTATCGATATTACCTGTTCAGTAATTCAAGTATTAGGTTTTATTGTAACCCTTTCGCCGGAAAGTACTTAGCATCATGCTTGCTTAGAATTGAGTTATATATTTTATATAATTTCAAGGATTTAAGTCTAAGTATTCCAGGCGGAAAGGTACAAGATATCTAAGCACGAAGGGGGCTTGCAACTACTTCGGATATGGGTGCGGTAATGTAATGGGTTAATAATAGGGGGTTAGATTAGGTGGGTAAAGCAATTGATTGGAAAGAAATTGCAGAATGGGACGAAAAGTATATCCTGAAATGCCATTACACGCAGAAAGAGTATCAAATGGCTGCCATTGAGTCGACAGAGGGTGATTATCTGATTACTCCTGACGGCACACGGCTATTAGACTTTTATAATCAGCTATATTGCGTCAACATTGGCCAGAGAAACCCCAAAGTCGTGGCTGCGATAAAAGAAGCGGTTGACCGTTATGGTTTTGTCTGGGACCACTACACCACCGATTATAAAACCAAAGTCGCTAAACTAATTATCGAAGACATTCTGGGAGATCAAGACTGGCCGGGAAAACTCCGCTATGTAAATTCCGGCGGAGAAGCAGCTGAAGTGGCCACCATGATTGCCAGACTCTATACCGGCAAAGCGTTGATAGCTACCCGGGAACATGCTTATCACGGAGTTACTGGTGGCGCAGTTGCTCTTAACCGGGTGTTTGCTGGCCGCAATCACTTGTCAGGCGGAAATGACATGACCATTCGTCAGGTTCCAGGGCAAAGTGCCGGTAACGCTTTTGTTTGTCCGATGCCTTTCTGTTATCGTTGTTCGATTGGCCACACTTATCCGGAATGTAAGTCTTCTGGCACACAGCTTCCTTGTGTTCTTGCCACCGAAAGACTGATTTTGAATCACGGTGTCGATCAAGTTGCGGCAATTATTGTTGAACCTGCTATGGGTGCCGGGACAATTATGCCACCTGATGAATACTTGTCCCAGATTTACGAGATGACCAGAAGGCTGGGTATCTTGTGGATTGTGGATGAAGTACTAATGGGCTTTGGCCGTTTAGGTGAGTGGTTCGGTCATCAAAAGTATGGCAAAGATTTAAAACCGGATATTATGTGCATGGCCAAAGGCATTAGCAGTTCTTCAATGCCTTGTGGTGCGGTTCTGGTCAGTAAGAAGATAGCCGACTTCATGGATTCCATGAGATGGAATCATGTGAGCACTTTCGCTGCTCATCCAATCGCTATGGCGGCTGCGGAAGCAAATCTCGAATACATGATTGAAAATGATATTCCCAGGATGGCAAAAAAAGCCGGTGAATATTTTGGTGCTGGTCTGGCGGAACTTGAAAAAAAGCACAAGACCGTTGGTCTGGTTATGGGTGCCGGGATGTTCTGGCAGGTTGAATTGGTCAAGAATAAAGCAACCAGGGAGCCCTTTATCCCTGATGACCGCTATACTGGCTTTGCCGGAGACATCAGCAACTTTCCCACCGGAATTATTGCAAGAAAGTGTATGGAGAAAAATGTGCTGCTAGGCGGATTTGTGCCTAATACCTTGAGGATTGGTGCGTCACTGACTGTTTCCAATGCTGATATGGATAAAGCTCTTGGGGCGCTTGATTATGCCCTTACGTATCTGGATACCTTGGTTTAATGTTCTTCAGGCTAGTCTGCTAGTATGTGATATGAAAAAGTTGCTGGCACGTGTCCCTGAACTATTTGGACACCTTGGTCTAAGCTGGACTGAGGATTATCTACTGAAGTGTGAATTATTATTTATCGTTGTTTTACTTCAGTAGAGGTTCTCCCGAATAAAATTAAAGGGGGATTAATAGTAAAATGGAGCAGATAAAGAACAAGGATGAGACTGGTCTGGCGCGTGATGAATTGCGGATATGCAATGTTCAGAAAGGACTAAAGAGTAGGCATATTCAGTTAATTGCCCTGGGAGGAATTATCGGCAGCTGTTATTTTCTGGGCAGCGGATATATTATCGGCACTATCGGCCCTGGTGCGTTTCTTTCCTTTCTTTTGGGCGGAATTATCATCTATATTGTAACTTATTGTTTGGGTGAACTGGCTGTGGCGATGCCGGTCTCCGGATCTTTCATAAATTACGCCAACGATTTGGTTTCCCCGACCTGGGCGGCAGGTGTGGGCTGGTCGTACTATACCAACTGGGTCGTGTATATCCCATCTGAATTTATTGCGGCTGGAATAATGGTGCATAATTTGGTTCCGGCAGCAAACCAGCTTTACTGTTCTATCGTGTTCGGAATTGTTTTGACATTAGTAAATATGCTTTATGTCGGAACATTTGGCGAGATGGAATTCTGGCTGGCGTTGGTCAAAGTTATCGCGATTGTCGTTTTTACAATTATGGCCCTGTTGATATTCTTTGGAGTGGCAGGCAATCATGCCGGCCCTGTTTTGGGAACATCAATTCTTCTTGGCAATGGTGGTTTCTTCCCCAATGGTGTAATGGTTTTAGTGCTTAGTATGGCGCTGATAATCAACAATTATCTTGGTTCGGAATTGATCGGTCTTACCGCCGGAGAATGCCAGAATCCGGAAAAAACCATTCCTGCTGCGGTTAGAAATGTTACCTTCCGTATCATCGCTATGTTTTGTGTTCCGATGTTATTGCTTGTTCTGATTTATCCCTGGGCGCAGGCGGGTCTGTCACAAAGCTGTTTTGCTGCAGCGCTGGATTCTTATGGCTTCCACTGGGTTGGTTCAATGTTTACCTTTGTTGTTCTAACTGCTGCCATATCCTGTTCCAATAGCGGAATTTACGGTTCTTCCCGTGCAGTTATGGGGATGGCTGAAAATGGAATGGCTCCGAAGTGGATGGGTAAACTGAATAAATTTGGTGTGCCGTTTAACGCAGTAATTGTATGTATGATTCCTGCCTGGATTGCACTTGCGATTTATACTCTTGATACAAGCGGTCAAGTATACACAACACTAATGGCTCTGTCTGGATTTACCGGCTTGTTGTCGTGGATATTCATCTGTTATTGCCAGCTCAAGTTCCGTCGCAATCTGGAAAAATTAGGTGTTGACATTAAAAAGACATTGAAGTTCAGAATGCCGTTTTTCCCTTATGTGACCTATCTGGGCATTGCTTTAATGGCTGCGATCATGGTTTATACTTTTGTCAGTCCGGATCTGCGTATCTCAGCATATATCGGAGTGCCGATGCTGGTAGTTCCCATGATCCTGTATTACATATTTGGCGATAAAGAAAAACACAAAGCCGGTCTGGGTGGAGTAAACGTATACCGTGACTTCCTGGCAAAAAATGGTATTAAAGATGTGAACAACTAGAAACTGTGGAGCTGTTTCCTTTCAATCAAGGTGTAAATGGACTGGCAGCCAGATATGGCTGCCAGTCCATGAAGGATTAAAGCCAATCAGGCACCTGATTGCTGATTGATGTCAGAATATTACAACAGTGAGGATGATGGTTATGGCTGACCTCTTTATGGTAGCGGACCATGCAAGAAACAAAGGTGCCCAGCCTGATGCCGTTTTTGCGGTAGCGAAGCAGGCCAATGCGGCTATCGCCCAATATGGAAGAGATAAGGTTGTTGATGCTTCCATTGGGGCCATATATGACGACAACGAAGAATTTGCATATTTTTCAGCGGTTCAAGATTACTTAACCCAATTGCCTGCCGCTGAAATGATGAATTATGCACCAATTGCCGGTTTGCCTGACTTTCAGCAGGCAGCCATTGAGCAAACCTTTCAGGGGTATTGTCCGGCAAAATCATTTGTCAAAGCTGTGGCGACACCTGGTGGAACCGGGGCTGTTCGAAACGTATTTTATAATTATCTTGCGGAAGGTCAGAAGGCCCTGGTGCCTGACTGGTTTTGGGGAAATTATCGTACCATTGCTCAGGAAGGAAATCGCGATATTGATACCTATAAACTGTTTGATGCAGAAAATCGGTTTAATGTCGAAAGTCTGCAAATTAAAGCAAAAGAGTTGCTGAAGATTCAGGATAATTTGGTGATTATTTTTAATTCACCGGCCCATAATCCTACCGGGTACAGTATGACTGAAGACGACTGGGTGCAGGTCATCAATGTTTTGAAAGATTGTGCTGAAAATAGCCGGAAAAAAATCATTGCCCTTATAGATATTGCATACATAGACTATGCCGGGCAGGCATCAGAAACCAGAAAGTTTTTCCGCTTGTTTGAAGGCCTTGCACAGAATATTTTGGTTACTGTAGCTTACAGTATGTCGAAGTCCTTTCTTGTTTATGGAATGCGTTCCGGCGCCATGATTGGCTTAAGTTCAAGCCAGGAAATAGTTGAAGAGATGTTTAGGGTCAATTCGGCCTCGAACAGAGGAATTTGGTCCAATGGAACGCGGGGAGCGCAATGTCTGCTGGCTGAAGTAAGCAAGAATGCAAAGCTGCGAGAGGCGATTGATAAGGAACGTAAGGTTTTGCGGGATCTTATGGCCGGACGGGCCGAGATTTTTATGGCTGAAGCCCAAGAAGCCAGATTAGAGACATTTCCGTATCACAGTGGTTTCTTTATTACCATTCCGGCAATAAATCCGGTTGAAGCAACGAAAAAACTGGCACAGGATAATATCTACGCTTTGGCCCTGAATAAAGGACTTAGGGTTGCTATTTCTGGAATAGCTACTCAAAAAATCGCGGGTATCGCCGGTAAGATCAAAAAAGCACTGTAGAAATCGCAAGAAATCTTAGGTGCTGAAAGGTCGTCGTTAAAAAATGAAGTGGGATCATGTTATAAAGAACGGCATTATTGTAGATGGACAGAAAAGTTATCAAGCCGATATTTATATCAAAAACGAGAAAATTTACGCTATTTCTCAATCAGAACTTGCCGGAGAGGCGGTCCAGGTGACTGATGCTGCTGGTCAGTACGTGCTGCCAGGGTTAATAGATAGCCATGTGCATTCAAGGGATGGAGAAAACGGAGCTACCTATAAGGAAGATTTCTATCATTCCTCCATGGCTGCAGCTGCCGGCGGGTTGACAACAATTTTTGAGATGCCTAATTCAAATCCGGCTATTTTCAATGTTGAAATGTTTAATAAACAAGTCAAAAATTTGACTCCCAAGGCGCATGTGGATTTTGCGCTATGGGGCCTCTGCTTGGGGAACCTGAATATCAGCCAGCTCAAAGAATTGAGTGAAGCAGGGGTCATAGGCTTTAAATTTTTCTGGGGATACGCAATCGACTGCAATAACTACCAATTAATATACAATTATTCTCCTGAAATGGAGAATGCCATACCCCCGCTAGGTGATGGGGAAATTTACCGGATGTTCGAAGAAATAGGCAAGACAGGCAAAGTACTTGGTATCCATGCCGAAAATTTTGACCTTATTCAAACATTGACGGCACAAGTTGAAAAAAGCGGTGACAAGAGCTACGAAGCTCTCTTAAAGGCAAGACCAAATGTTGCTGAAGAAACTATTATTCAAACAGCAATATCTTTTGCCAAACGAACTGCCGTCAGATTGCATATTCTTCACGTAGCTGCCAGAGAAGGGGTAGATTTAATACACAGGGCTCAAGAAGAAGGATATCGGATTAGTGGAGAAACCTGTTCACATTATCTTGTTTTGTGTGATGAAGATTTTAAGCGTGTAGGGTCGGCGATGAAAGTATATCCGCCAATCCGTCACAAAGAAGATCAGGATATGCTGTGGAGAGGCCTGAAAAACGGCACCTTGTCGATAATCAGTTCAGACCATGCTCCACATACAGAAGAAGAGAAACAGGGCGATCTATGGTCCACTCCTGCTGGAATGAGCTGTATCGAGACATTAGTGCCGCTGATGATTAATGAAGTCAGTAAGGGAAGAATAACCATCAATGAACTGGCCACAGTTCTCTCGGAAAATCCGGCTAAATTATTCGGAATATATCCTGAGAAGGGATCACTGCAAGAAGGCACTGATGCAGATATCACGATAATTGATCTTACACAAAGACATACCATTAAAAAAGAGAATCTGCACAGTAAAAGCAAAGTTACTCCTTTCGACGGCTATGAGTTAATGGGTGCTCCGGTTGCAACTATTGTACGGGGAGAGACTGTTATGAGCAAGGGCCAAATTATTGCCGGACCGGCAGGAAAATTTATCAAACCATAACACCATACTAAGGTTTAGTAAAATCCTGTTTTTGCAGGAGTAGCACACCTTGCCGGCTAATATGACGGATAAATATTTTGGTTAAAATACAGGTAAATACTATCAATAATATTATATCGCTGGTATAATATTATTAAAATCAGCATTAACGGAAATTAATTCCGCATAACGGAAAATATTGCAGGGGGTATAAGAATGAACAAGACTGCCGTCATCGCGGTTGGAGGAAACTCTCTAATAAAAGACAGTAAAAAAATCGCCATTGCAGATCAATTGGAGGCGGTAAAAGAAACTTGCTATTACATCGCTCAAATGATTGAAAAAGGCTGGAATGTGGTAATTACTCATGGAAACGGCCCGCAAGTCGGTTTCTTGCTTCGCCGCATAGAACTTGCCGCCAATGAGCTGCCTATCATTCCACTAGACATCATCGGTGCCGATACGCAGGGCGCCATCGGCTATATGATTCAACAAAGCCTGAGAAATGAATTTAAGAAAATCAATATCGATCGCAAGGTCGCGACTGTTGTTTCGCAAATACTGGTTGATGTCAATGACCCGGCCTTCAAGAATCCGACCAAACCCATCGGCAGTTTCATGTCTCATGAGGAAGCGATGAAAAAGCAAAGTGAAGATGGCTGGAATGTTGTCGAGGATTCCGGGCGAGGCTGGCGAAGGGTGGTCGCGTCGCCGATGCCGCTGGAAATTATTGAGAAGAACGCAATTAAAACTTTGATTGATACAGGCTATATTGTTGTTGCGGCAGGAGGTGGTGGTATTCCGGTTGTGGAAAGTAATAACGAACTTGTCGGTATTGCAGCAGTTATCGACAAAGATTACGCTTCTTCTCTGCTGGCGAACAGTATTGGAGCTGACATGTTTATAATTTCAACAGCTGTGGAAAAGGTTTATCTTAATTTCGGCAAAGAAAATCAAAAGGCATTGGATGTGATAACCTTAGCTGAAGCCAAGAAGTATGCCACTGAGGGACATTTTGCCGCAGGGAGCATGGGACCAAAAATCAATGCGGTTATCAAGTACCTGGAAGGTGGCGGCAAGGAAGCCATGATCACCTGTCCCGGAAAAATTGCAGAAGCTCTTGATGGAAAGAACGGGACGAGGATTATTCAATAGATTTGATTATAACGACATACGGTCTAAAAGGGGTTGATAGCATGAAAGGTGAAGCTTATTATGTAGGCAAGGTTACAGCCAGAAAAGACGGGATAAGTAAAGTGACAGGCGCGCAGCAGTATCCTTCCGACATAAGTATACCTGGGATGATGTACGCTGTTGTTTTGCGCAGTATTCACCCTCACGCCGAGATTCTCAGTATCGATACAAGTGAAGCAGAAGCAATGGGGGCTGTTTGTCTTACTTACGACGATATTGATCCGGTAGTATATAATGAACGTAGTGTGAGTGTTCCGACAGCGACTTATCGGGACCGCACCATTTTACCGAAAAAAGCTCGCCATGTAGGGGAACCAATCGCTGCTGTCGCTGCTGATTCTGAAGAAGAGGCTTTTCTGGCGATGGAAAAAATCAAGGTTGAATACAAAGTTCTGCCTGCTGTTTATGATGCCGAAGAAGCGATGGCTCCAGGTGCTCCCAAACTTTATGAACATGTGTTTTTGGGTGACGACGTCGTTGAGGTTAAAAATAACATCGCCGTGGAGCGCAGCATTGAAGAAGGTAATGTGACGGAAGGTTTTGCCAAAGCCGATATTATTGTGGAAAAAACCTTCAAAACACCGCGTACTTACCATGACCAGTTAGAGACTAAAGGTGCTGTATGTAAACCGGAGCCTGACGGGGGACTTACTGTATGGGCGACGGCGCAATCGATTCATGCCAACCGCCAACTGCTTGGTAAAATATTCAATATTCCATTAAGCAAGATCAATGTCAATAAAATGGCAATCGGCGGGGGGTTTGGCGGCAGTATTCAGGTGAATACGGTAACCCCGATTTGTGCGGCACTGGCCCTAAAGTCAAGGCGGCCTGTCAAGCTGATTTCCACGCGGGAAGGCGACTTTTACAGCCATTGCAAATATCCCAATGAGTTTACAGTCAAAATGGGTGTGACTAAAGACGGTATGCTTACCGCCGCGCATGTCAAAGCTGTTGTGGAAATTGGCGGACATCATATTCAGGCGCTGGCATATTTAGGTTGTGTATCAGGCTGGTTTGCTTCCCTCTATAAGTATCAAAATTTAAAATTCGAAGGAACCGCAGTGTATACGAATAAGGTTCCATGCTGTGCATTACAGGGATACGGCAATCCGGACATTAATTATGCGGTCGAAAGCACGGTAGATATTGTTGCCGAAAAATTGGGTATTGATCCTATCGAATTCCGGCTTAAAAATTACCGGGGAATCGGTGATGAATTCTGGGGTCAGGGGCCGACAATCCGGTCGATTATCAAAAGCTGCGGCGTTGAAGAATCTCTGGTTAAGGGCCGCGAGATCTTTCACTGGGACAAGAAGACTTCTCATCATGAGAAGTCAGGCGATATCCGGCGGGGAATCGGAGTTGCCCGTGGTTTTCACACATCCGGTACTGGTGGACCCAAAGAAGGGGAAGTAATCGATTATTCCACTTGTATGATCAAAATCAACGAAGACGGCTCTATTGATGTGGTGTCTCCGGTATGCGACCATGGTGGCGGAACTTGGGAGGCAATCGCAAAAATTACCGCCGATGTTTTGAAGGTTCCTCTGGGGATGGTGGAATTGTCTCCTGCTGATACACGCAATACCGGCTATGATGTGGCGACTCACGCAACCCGTGGCGTTTACTGCGGCGGTGGTGCAGCTTACTATGTCGCTCACAAGGTGAAGGAGAAATTATTGGAGGTTGCCGGAAGAGTGCTATCCGAGAACCCGATAAATCTGGAACTTGTCAGAGACGAATCTGGCGATCAGGGCGTAATATGTGTAAAAGAATTTCCGTCAAAAAGAATTACTATCGGCGCGGTTGCCAAGCATGCGCAGATTCACAGTTGGGGCACAATTGCTTTTATGGACAGCTTCCGGCAAAAAAATTGCCCCCCATGTTTTGTCACCCACTTTGTCGAAGTGGAAGTCGACACCCGCACCGGAGAAATAACGGTCCCAAGAACGCTTATTTATGGCGATTGCGGCACCCCGGTCAATCCGGATATGGTGGAAGGACAATTAATCGGAGCTTTTAACCGTGGACTGGGAATGGCTGTTTATGAAGAAACCGCCTATGACAAGGAATATGGTAATTTAAAATGTCATGGGTATATGGTTGATTATAAAACTCCAACTTCTTATGAAATGCCCAAGGTTGAAGACTTCATGGTAAGACTTACAGATACTTATGAGCCAAGCGGACCTTTTGGTGCAAAAGGAATGGGTGAAGCGGCGTTCAGTTCGGTTTCGGCGGCTATCGCGAATGCGGTTTATAATGCGATCGGAATCCGATTCTATGAATTACCCCTTACTCCGGAAAGAGTCCTGAAAGCGCTGGAAGAGAAAGCTTGAGCAACTGATAGCGAAATAATATGTAGTTGGGCTTGTTTCCCCAAAAAGGAGTTGAAGAGAGTGGGCGTAAATACCAGGATCATGTCCCGGGAATTTGATTACTTGGAACCGAAGACGAAAACTGAGGCCCTTAATTTTTTAAAAGACTATGAGAATGTCAAAATTCTGGCCGGCGGGACAGACCTTATAGTCAAGTTGAAAACCGGGGCCAATATTAAAGTGGATTATATGATGAATATCAAGGAGATTGCTGGTCTGAATTATATCCGCTCAGTAAATGATCAGATTCTGATCGGAGCCTGCACACCACTGTCTACGATTGAGAATAATGAACTTATCAAAGATAAACTGCCGGCGCTATGTGAAGCAATAAAAACGATGGCCGCGATAGCTGTCCGCAACATGGGCACTGTCGGCGGAAATCTATGCAATTCTTCACCAGCTGGCGATACTATTCCCCCATTGATTGCTTACGGGGCTAAGTTGGTTCTGGAACATCTCGGTGGGGTCAAGGTTATTCCGGTTAGTGATTTTATCACCGGGCCGGGAAAAAACATTTTGGGAAAAGAGGAACTACTGTCGGAAATCGTGATCACTGTGCCTGGCGAGCAAGCCGGGGTGGCGTTCATCAAGAAAAGCAGAGTAAAATCGGACATTTCCAAAATTAACACTGCAGTGTATATCGAACGTGACAAGGATACAGTCAAGGAATGTAAAATAGTACTGGGATCAGTGGCAGCCACGGTAATCCGGATAAATAAAGCGGAAGAAAGCTTAAAAGGGCAAAGGATAGACAAGAATGTCATTGCCCAAGCCGCCCGGATTGTGTCAGAAGAAATAAAACCGATTAACGATAACCGCTCTACCATCGAATATCGAAAAGCCATTTCCCGGGTGATTATTGCTGATGCGATTACTGCGGCGTGGCAACGTTCGGGAGGGTTGAGCAATGATTAAACATGAGATTGAATTTACGCTAAATGGTAAAAAACGCCGGCTGGCTATTGCCGCCAATGAGTTATTGCTTAATGTCATCAGGGATGATATGGCTCTTACGGGTACGAAGTACGGCTGCGGCATTGGCGAGTGCGCCGCCTGTACTGTGCTGATCGAAGGCAAAGCGATGCTTGCATGTATGCTTCTGGCTGTTTCAGTCAACGGTAAAAGCATCACCACAGTTGAAGGGTTGTCCCAAGGCAACGAATTGTCTCCGATTCAGCAGGCATTTATTGACAAAGGAGCAGTCCAGTGCGGCTTCTGTACGCCTGGGATGGTGCTGGCTTCCCACGCACTGCTTACTGAAAATCCGGCACCGTCCGAAAACGAAATCCGTGACTATCTAAGAGGGAATCACTGCCGCTGCACTGGTTATAAAGCAATTGTTCAGGCTGTACAGTCCTGCGTGAAAGTACCCAAGCGCTAGGGGAAGGGGGAGTGATAAATCATGAAAAACTTTAAATATGTAAATACAGCCAGTGTGGCTGAAGTCTTGAAAGTTTTAGGGCAGGAAAAAGTAAATTCCTATCTGGTCGCCGGGGCTACCAATGCGATGCCGTTTATCAGAAACGGAAAGCTGAATAATAAAACATTGATTAATATCAGAAACATCGAGGAGCTCCGGTATATTCGCGAAACTGACAAAAAAGTTTTGATTGGTCCGTTAACGACCCTGGCTGACCTGGAAAAATCAGAAATTTTGCAAAAGTTTGCGCCAGCTTTGGTTGAAGCAGCACGAAATTTTGCTGATCCGACCATCCGCAACAGTGCAACAATCGGTGGTAATATCGCCAGTGCTTCGCCAGCTGCGGACACTGCTACCCCGCTATTGGCCCTGAATGCCGACGTGATTGCCGTGAGCGCGGCCAGAGGCGAAAGAAAGATTCCGACCAGCGAATTTTTCATTGATGAATTGATAACAGTTATTGAAGTACCCAAAAACACTGCCAACAGTTCCAGCTGGTTTATTAAACTTGGCCTCAGAAACGCAATGGCCATTTCGTTAGTCAATGTAGCTGCCTGTGTAGCTATTGAAGACGGAAAAGTGTCCCAGGCCAGCGTTGCCCTAGGGTCGGTGGCCGCAACGCCGGTACGGGCTAAAATGGTGGAAAAGGCGCTGGTTGGAACGGCTTTTTCGGCGCAGGACATCGAGGCTGCGGCGCAGGAAGTGGGCGGGGATATTTCTCCGATAACTGATGTGCGGGCAAGCGGGGAATATCGTCAGGAAATGGCTGTGGTACTGGTAAAAAGAACGCTGAAAAGAATCGGGAATTTATTAAACAGATAGGGATTTCCTATTGTGGTTAGGGGGGCAGAAGATGAACGAAGTTAATATCACGGTCACTGTAAATGGCACTATAATCAAGGCGGCAGTTAAACCCGAGATGAACTTGCTAAGGTTCTTACGGTCCCAGTGTATTTATGATGTCAAATGTGGTTGTGAGATGGGGGATTGTGGAACCTGCACCGTGGTTCTTAACGGCAAGTCGGTGAAATCCTGCGTCACATTAGCCGCTCAGGCTGACGGCTGTACAGTTTGGACCAATAAAGGGTTAGGCGTTGTCGATGACTTGACGCAAAAACTGCAAAAGGCTTTTGTGGAACATGGCTCCATCCAGTGCGGTTTTTGCACACCGGGAATGATTATGGCCGGTAAAGCCTATATTGAACAGGGCGGGACGCCTGACCGCGAGCAGATAAAAAAAGGGATATCTGGGAATTTATGCCGTTGTACCGGCTATAAGAAAATTGTCGATGCGATTTATGATGTCGCCGAACAAATGCAAAAATAGTTTTCGGTTAACTTGGGAGGTGTGAAAATGAGCAGCTTTGAACTTATTGGAAAATCGATCCCGCGGCATGACGCCTGGGCTAAGGCCAAAGGAGATCAACTTTATTCGGATGATTTTACCATGCCGGGGATGTTACATGCTAAAGTTTTGCACAGCAAGTATCCTGCGGCAATTCTGAAGTCAGTGGATACCAGCAAGGCTGAGGCTCTTGCCGGTGTTCATGCTGTTTTGACAGCCAAAGATGTTCCTCTGAATGTGGAAATTTCCAAGTTTGGCCAGATGAAGGATGTAGGCGGCGGTTTTGAAGGCCTGTACAAAGTGCTGGCTTCAGGTAAAATTCGCTTTAAAGGTGAGGCAATCGCCCTTGTCGCTGCCGAAACCGAGGAATTGGCGGAAGAAGCCTGCCGCCTGATTGAAGTTGATTATGAACTACAACCCGGTGTCTTTGACCCGGAAGAAGCCCTGAAACCTGGCGCATATATCGTTAGCAGCGATATGGGTGAGAACGAGGACAACGTGGTCATGAAGTGTCATGTCGGCAAAGGTGATGTGGAAAAGGCTTTTGCCGAAGCCGCGGTGGTTGTTGAAAATGAGTACCGGGTATCGCCCCATGATCATGCCTATCTTGAGCCTGAGGCTGGTGTGGCCTGGCTTGATGAAAACGGCGTTATAACAATGCGGGTAGGAACTCAGGTTTTGGAGCATTACCGGACTATTGCCAAAGTAATGGGAATGCCGCAAAATAAAGTGCGGAATATTGGCGCTATGGTTGGTGGCGGCTTTGGCGGCAAAGAGGATATCACTGTTGAAACATACCTGGCCCTCTTGACCACAAAAACCAAACGGCCGGTAAAAATGGTGTGGACGCGGGAAGAATCCCTGGAAGTCCATTGCAAACGCCATCCGGAAATAATGCGCTATAAGACGGCGGCTACCAAAGACGGTAAAGTCATCGCCCAGAAAGCGGAAATAATCATGGACGGCGGCGGTTATAAATTACTGACACCTTGGGTGCAGATGTATTCAACCCTTAGCGGCCCTGGTTGCTACAATATTCCCAATGTGCAGATTGACAGTATCTCCGCGTTCACCAATAATACTCCATCTAGCGCCAACAGAGGATTCGGTGCCGATCAGGTAAATGTGGCCTATGAACTACAGATGGATGAACTTGCTGAACGGTTAGGGATGTCCCCGCTAGAAATACGGCTGAAGAACTGTATGAAAAACGGGGATGAGCTTGCGACAGGGGATATCCCTGAAGGTCATATTGCCCTTGAGGAAATAGCCCAGAAGGCCTGGGATGCCCTTGAGGCAACAGGACCGAAACCGGAATATATCGACGGTAAAAAGATCGGCCGTGGAATGGCAATCGGCATGATGAGTTATGGTCGACTGACGTTTATGCATGATTCCGCTCGCGTAGGTGTGCGGCTAGAACTGGACGGCAGTGTGACCGTGCGTGCCGGTGTTCCGGATATTGGCGGTGGACAGGCCTCGGTTCTTTGCCAAATTGTTGCGGAAGAATTAGGGTTGCCTATGAATAGGGTCCATTCATATATAATGGACACGCATTTGACTCCGTTATGCGGCACAACTACTGCCACCCGGCAGCTTTATATGTCAGGAAATGCAGCCTTGCTAACAGCACGAGTGTTGAAAGAAAGCTTGCTGACTATGTCGGCTCAACTGCTGCAGGTTACCCCCCAGGATGTACAGTTGATTAATGAAAAAGCCTGTGTAAGCAAAAATCCATCGCAGAGTGTGCCATTCGTAAAGGTGGTTGCCGCTTTGTCCAATGAAGGTATACCGCTTTTCCATGAGGGACAGTTTAATGCGCCATTCACCGACGTGCCTGACCTCAAGGATATCAAGGGGCAGATTCATCCGGATTACACCTATAGCGCACATGCCGTGGAAGTGGCTGTGGATGAAGAAACCGGCCGGTTTGACGTTCGGAAGATTATAATATGTTATGATGTTGGCAGGGCGATTAATAAGAACAGCTGCGAAGGCCAGTTGGAAGGCGGAGCAATTTACAACCTGGGCTGGCTCACTGAAAATCTGAGTTGGGATAAGGGTTATACCAAAGGGCATTCCTTTGCAGAATATCTGATTCCTACACCGGCTGATACCCCTGAGATGGAGACCATTATGGTTGAGTCTTTCGGCGGTCTGGGGCCTTATGGGGCCAAGGGCGTTGGGGAACCGTCCGACAACTCTATCACTCCAGCAACGATTAATGCGATATACGACGCGGTGGGAGTAAGAATGAAAGAACTACCTGTTACTCCGGAAAAACTGCTGAGAGAAATGAAAAAAGTGCGCAAATAAAACAAAGTTGATGAGGAGGAAGATTTTATGGCTAATAATTGGGAGAAACCCAGTTTGGAACAGATTGAAAAGTTTGAAGGCAAGGATGTGCTTTCTGCTCCGCAGTTCAGTAAAGCGGAATTGGATGTAATTATGAATGTCGCTGCTTATTATGAACAGGCTTTACTGGAAAAAAGGATTTTGAAAGACATGGAAGGAAAAGTAATGGCCTCCCTGTTTTATGAGCCGAGCACCCGGACCAGGCTGTCATTTGAAACAGCGATGCTCAGGCTAGGCGGTACAGTAATTACCGTCGCAGAATCGCCAACAAACCAAACATCATCAACCGCCAAAGGAGAGACGATGCATGATGGTATTACAGTAATTGATGGTTATGCAGATGTCATCGTCATTCGCAGTCCACAAAAAGGCGCGGCCGATGTCGCGGCTCAGGCGGCAAAACATCCGATAATTAATGCTGGCGATGGCGCCGGACAGCATCCGACACAGGCGTTGCTTGATATTTATACGATATTGAAAGAGAAGGGCACTCTGCAAGGACTAAAAGTCACTTTGCTTGGCGACCTTAAATTCGGCCGTACTGTGCATTCATTAGTTGACTTCCTGGCCATATATGGCTGTGAACTGGTGCTTGTATCTCCTGAGGAATTGAAGATGCCTGAGGAAATTACAAAAAGCCTGCGGGATAGAGGCGTCAAAGTTGAAGAAACCAGTGATTTGAAAAAAGCCCTCAGCACAAGTGATGTATTATATGTCACCAGGATTCAGCGCGAGCGGTTCACCGACCCGGCAGTATATGAAAAAGTCAAGGATGCCTTTATTGTTGATGAAGAAATGATCAGCGGCTGTAAGAAGGGCATGATAATCCTACATCCCCTACCGCGAGTCAATGAAATTTCCGTAGGCGTTGACAAGTACGAAGGTGCCAAGTATTTCGAACAAGCTTACAACGGGCTGTATGTCCGTATGGCTCTGCTGGCCCTCACTACCGGCAGTGTGGTATTATTTCGCCCACACCGCAAGACTGTTGGCTAATACATTTTAAATAATATAATTATTTAACTGATCGCCCGGCTGGCAGATATTTCAGCCGGGCGTTTTCTTTTTGCCGGTTAATACTTGTGTCGTGCCGTGGGCCGAATATATTGTCGCACCGCCATTATCTAAGCTGCATAGCTGACAGGCATTGTGGTCACACTTACTATAAGTTTACCTGCCTGTTGTGGCAGAAAACCGGCCGATGTGAAAGCGGCAATATGGCGAAATGGGGTGGTTGCTGGGTGCCTACCGAAAAGGACATGAAAATCCATAAGGAGATTGATAGCAATATCAACTATATTAAAGACCTGCTGGGGGTGGGGGAGACCTTTGACGTAATTTTCCGTGAATATAAGGTCGGGTATCGCCGGGCAGCATCTTTTTCCATTAACGGAATGACTAATGATGTTTTACTGTCAGGCATATTTCAAGACATGATGATCTTCAACCAAGAGCATATTTCGATAAATAC
>Ga0364895_1068_pt1 | contig 28364 bp, 27 predicted proteins | sample SorcelJu500002C3_2_FD_206952 | JGI IMG/M metagenome (GOLD analysis project Ga0364895, IMG submission 206952) | Enriched cells from Trout Bog Lake Hypolimnion, Wisconsin, USA - BchlTB.July09.5000.02.C3 | ecosystem: Environmental > Aquatic > Freshwater > Lake > Hypolimnion/Profundal zone | place...
GCCAGGCTTGTGCCGCTGGCGCCATCAGGTATTATTACCGCTGTGGCGGCTATCAGCAGGATTTCTTTCCGGGATTTTATGGCTGCAACTATCTTGGGAAAACTTCCACCGATTGTTGTCAAAGTACTATTAGGTTATGATCTGGCCTATGCCGGGGCAAAAATACCGCAGCTCATAGCGCTCGTGGCGCTGGTAGGCATTATTTACCTGGGTATGTGGTGGTGGAAACGGCGGCAGAAAAAGTAATTCTGAGAAGCATGGAAACAGTTTGATAATATAGCAGGAAGACGTTCGTTTGCTCTAAAGCGGTTATTAAGCCGCTTTTTTTGTTGACCAAAGCTTATTCTGTCTGTTATAGCACAATCAGGCCCTGTAACAGCTTTAACCGGTCTGTCATAATTTATACAAAACAGCTTTAAAAGGAGGCTTGGGAGAGATGGTTGTCGGTTCACATCAGTTCTGCAACCGCGACTTTTGCCGGGCATTGAAGGATTTACTGGGGTTCAACGTCTTATTGCTGCTGCTTGATGGATCGGCGGTATTCGGAAGATTGGAAGCAATTGATGACTGGGTTGTTTATGTTTTGCCCGCCGCCGGGGTCACGGGGGTGGTCACCGTACGATACCGTCCGCCGAATGTTGCTTTTGTGCCTGATATATTACTCAGCGAGATGTTGGTGGATCTGTGCGATATCATAGCCGTCGTTGAAGGGCCGTATTTGGCATCGCCGCTGAGTAAAGGCGATGCGGCCATAGTTGCTGCGGCCAGTGCACCAAATCTCACGCCCAAACAGTCAGCGAAGGCCAATATGACCTATACCAGGCAACAGCAGACGCTGGTGGATGTCCTGGAGGATTTTCAGGCTCAGAATATTGGCCTTTTGCTCATGGGTGGCTGGGTAATAGCCGGACAGGTGGGTGGGACTGATGATTGCGTTGCCTTAATCGGGCCAGCTACCGTGACATCAACTTCTCAGTTTCTGGTTCTTGGCGGCCTGAATATTTTCGGTCCGGCCCTGGACGGCGGTGCACTTACCTTATACGGCACCTACCGGTCTTTGGTAAACCTGAAAACGATGATGGGCACAATGTTTCCGTAAATGACAAGTGCGAAGTGCTTAACTCCTGTTATTTTATTGCAGACTAATTTCATGGCTTATCTTCCCAAGTAATGCAGGGATATTTTGTTGTGCGCAGAATAAACTAAAAAAAACCATAAGGGAGGAACTGCTATGCCAGTGGTTCAAATTGATTTTGCTGAAGGGCGATCTGCAGAACAAAAACGGGATATGGCCATGAAAGTTACTGAGGCTATCTGTGAAACTTTGAAATGTCCCCCGGCGCCTTCCAACAACGCGAAGGGAAAAACAATGGTAAAAGTCATAACCACAAAAAGTACTAATATAGCAAAAACCGCCGCAGGTCCGAAAGAGTGAAGATAATCCGCCAGGGCCGCAATATTGCCATGCTCAATAATCTTGTAAGCATGCCGGAAGAAATCCGGCTGACACCAGTAAATAAAGCCGGTCACAGCAATAACGGCCAGCCAGCTAAACAATTTATTCATTTATCTCTCCCTTACCTATATGTATCAACATTTATTACGAGATAAATATACTAAAATATTGGCAAAAAGGCAACGGCTACATTTGCCGCTTCCCGGTCTAGTCAAAGCGGCGAACCTTCACCCTGCCGAAGTTCCGGCTTGGGAGACCGTACGCCGCGCTTTGCATTCTCCATCTATTCCATGGACCAAGAGACGCCATCGCCTTCGTATGTGGCAAGCGTGAGGGAATTTCGCAGCGCAGAAATCCCCTCACGCCTAAATACTTTATATTCAGTCAGCGCTGCGCTTTCAGTGTAGCCGCCCATCCATCGCAGCCTTTTCCTGTTGAAAAATATTGCACGAACCACCCAACCAGTGAACACAGTCAGAGCAGCGACGGACAAAGTTCGCTGGTGAAACATTGAGCCACGAATACCCATACCCCATGGCATTGATAACATGCTCGAATTCCTGACATTCCTCTGCTATACCGCGTAGCTGGTCTTCACGATAGTCATTATCCATGCGATACACCACCCATAGTTTATTTACTATAGTGTGCATTTTTTGTTAATAAAATAATTATTTATTTCGATGTATATTGTTGGCCGAAAGTGTGCAAAATTAGAATGTAAATTTTCTCCTCTCCCATAATTGGCGGCTACAAGCCGCCGCTTTTTTTTGCCGTAAAACATGCTGCAATTTTCTCAATTCTGAAATATCATCCCGAAATAATCACCGAACCTATTGCTAAGCACCGGCCGGATGGCAGCAAATTGCTCCGCTGAGCCGACAGTCTGTCCGGCAGCGTGTCTGGCCTCCAGTAAAACGGCAGTATCATTAACTATATCGGCGATTTTCAGGTCCGGAATACCATGCTGCCGGGTTCCGAAAAACTGGCCGGGACCCCGGAGTACAAGATCTTTCTCCGCCAAAACGAAACCATCCTGCACCTGGGTCATGATCTCCAGTCTTTCTCTCGTATCCTGGTTCTGGCTATCTGATAACAAAATACAGTAGGACTGATGCTCACCCCTGCCAATACGGCCCCGGAGCTGATGCAGCTGAGCCAGTCCGAAGCGGTCCGCCCCCTCCACAACCATTACACTGGCGTTTGGCACGTTTACACCGACCTCAATAACAGTTGTAGCCACAAGAATCTTTGTTTCACCCTGATAAAAGCCCTGCATGGCCTTGTCCTTTTCCTGGGGTTTCATTCTGCCGTGCACCAACCCGCAGTTAATATTCCTAAAATAGGTACCGTGCAGCTCCTCATACAGCTGTATGGCTGACTGAACTTCCAGTTTTTCCGATTCCTCGACAAGCGGGCAAACTATATATGCCTGACGGCCACTGGTTACTTCCTTGATAATGAAATTATAAACTCTCTGGCGCATGTCGCTACCCACGGCATAGGTCTTTATTGTTTTACGCCCTGGAGGCAGTTCCCGGATCAGTGAAACATCGAGATCGCCATATACGGTAAGCGCCATTGTGCGCGGAATAGGCGTGGCGGTCATCACCAAAACGTCCGGGGTGGTCCCTTTTGACTGAAGCTTAGCCCGCTGCCGCACCCCGAAACGGTGCTGTTCATCGGTGATTACCAGCCCGAGTTCTTTAAATTCAACATCTTCCTGAATCAGGGCGTGAGTTCCCACCACTACGTCCACCAATCCATCCCGCAAACAACTCAGCACTTCCTCCTTGACACGGCGGGTCAATTTGCCGGTCAGGGCGGCGATGCGGATACCAGACGGAGCCAATAGCTGGCTCAGGGTATGACAATGCTGCTCGGCGAGGATCTCGGTGGGAGCCATCATCGCTCCCTGATAGCCATTTTCCACCGTTTTTGCCAGAGCGATAGCCGCCAGCACGGTCTTGCCTGAACCCACATCACCCTGAATCAGTCTTTGCATCGACGTAACATCCTGCATATCTACCTTGATATCTTCTAATGCCAGCCGCTGGTCGCCGGTAAGCATAAAAGGCAACCGCGTCTCGACATTTTTGACCAGTTCGCCATCCACGGCGTGTTTAATACCACTGCCGCCTGCTTTATTCTTGCTTTTCAGAAATAACAGTCCACACTGCAATAAATACAACTCTTCGAAAACAAGCCGCCGCCTGGCCGCCTCCAACAAGGCAGCGTTCTCGGGAAAGTGAATGTTCTCCAGTGCGGCTCGGCGGTCCAGCAAATTATACTGGCTGACGACCTCCGTGGGCAAAAAATCTTCAATGGCACCATAAGTGTCAAGAGCTTGCCTGACTATCACCCGCAGCCAGCGCTGTCCAATATTTTCACTTGCCGGGTATACGGGAACAATTCGCCCGGTATGTAGTAAATCAGCGCCATCGATGACCTCAACTTCCGGACGGGATACCTGAATCTGGCCGTAGCGGCGTTCAACTTTACCGCAAATAATCATTTCCTGTCCAGGTTTGAACATTCTTTTTATGTAGGACTGATTGAACCACACCAGCTGTGCGGCGGCGCTGCCGTCTTTGACAGTGATTTTGGTAAGTGTCAGGCCTGGCCTGGGTTTTGATTCCTGAATACCTGCCACTGTGGCCTGGAAAGTCTGCACTTCGTTGTCGGTCAGCGCCTGGATTGGCTTTAGCTGGCTGCGGTCTTCGTAACGGCGCGGATAATGTTCCAATAGCCCGCCGACAGTAAAAATGCTCAGCTTGTCCAGCATCGCGGCTTTTGCCGGGCCGACGCCTTTCATGTATTTTATACTGGTAGACCAGTTTTGCAAATCCATCACTCCACAAAATTTGCTGTTTTTCCTAACGAATTAGGCCATGTAGCATTTCGGCTCAGCCAACGCAGGACAATCCGGTCATTTTGCCGCGTTGTTCAAAGCTGCAAGTAAATCAGCGATATTGACATCATGCGCTCTGGCTGCATCCGCAATGCTCTCGGTGGTTGATCCCATGCAGCTGATGCAGTTCATACCGTGTTGCTCGAATATCTCCCTAGCGGCAGGAATCAAGTTCAGGGTATCAATAACCGACATTTCTTTAGTAATCATGACCACACCTCTTTGTCAACAGCTATTTCTTTCCTAGTTCCATATTGAAAACCTATTTCCTTCCAGGGACCCGCTGCCGGCAAGCAACTATTTACCGCATTAAAATCTTCAACGAATCTATTTTAGCCGAGATATTGCAATCCTAGGTTCATTTATGTTAAAATACTACTGTTATCTTAGTGAGGGTAGTTTGTCCTTCATTAAAGGAGGTGTAATATATGGCCAATGTATGCGAAGTATGTGGGAAAGGCGAAGCTAGCGGAAATAACGTCGCCCACTCGAACCTAAGAACCAAACGCACTTGGAAACCGAATATCCAACATGTCAAAGCTGTCATTAAAGGTGAAATAAAAAGGGTGAGTATCTGCACCCGCTGCCTGCGTAGCGGTAAAATACAACGGGCGGTCTAATACATGATAAGGTACGGCGCAAGCCAAGTGCCTTATTTTTTTTGCGTAATTAATCGACAACATGTTCAATAGCATTCTCAGTTTGCCGCATACACAAGCGGCTTGATTTTCTTCCTTCAGTATAGCGTTAAAGCAAAAACCGGGAAAACGCGTGCTGCGTATCTCCCGGTTTTTTGTCAAGGCCAGAAACTATATACGACCAGATTACCCACCCAATTTAGCAATATGTTCCTTGGCATACTCAATTCGATCGGTTTCTTGTGGTGAAACAACTATCAGAAATTTACGGTAGGCATTAATAGCATCTTGGAAATCACCTTTGGCCTCACGGACAATTGCTATATTATAATAAGCTTGTGCATACTGCGAATCTATGGTAATGGCTTTGCTATATTCATTAATTGCTTGATCATACTGTCCTTTGCCAAAGTAGGCCAATCCTCGGTTATTATAAGCGTCGGCAGACTGCGGATTGATTGCTATGGCGTAGCTAAAGTCATTAATAGCCTGCTCGTATTGTCCTTTGTTTAAGTAAACCTTGCCGCGGCCCAAGTAAGCCTCTTCGTCCTGCGGGTTGGTAGCAATGGCCTGACTATAATCGGTAATCGCCTTATCACTTTGATCTTGTGTATTTGCCTTTAGGTATGATGGGGCTAATAGTAAGAATAATCAACTTAAGAAGATTACGCCGATAATGCCCAAGGTTATACGGGTATAACGCAAACTCATCTAACCCCCCTGAATCCAAATTTCGATTACACAAGAAGTAACTTGTTAGCGCGTTATTCAAGAAACAACATTATCGTATTGTTAGCAGTATAATTTTACCATAATATCCTTTTTATTTTCCAGCATATTTTACTGGATTCTTGTAATATGTTATTCTTGCCCAACAAAGCATTCAAAATGCCCTCATTCAAAAATATCGGTATCACTAAATAAGTCCGTACTGCTCGAAAGCGGTACGGACTTATTCTCAGTCTATTATTAGTTGACAACTCAGGTTTATTCAGTCTGCGATCCGGCTCCTGCCGATATCTGAAGTACTTTCAGACGCTCAGCGCCGATGGCGTATGCTTCGCCACAGAAATGGCAGCGGACTTCGGCCTGGCCTTCTTCAGCCATTTCCGCCAGTTCGTCAGGCCCAAGGCTGACTAACATGCTTTCTACCCGCTCAACACAGCAATGACAATAAAACTCCAGCGCCGCTGGCTCAAATACACTGCACGGCAGGCCGCCGAATATGCGCTTAATAATAGCCGCGGCGTCAGCGCCCTGGCTTATCAGTTGAGACACCGGCGGCAACCCTTCCAGATTATGTTCAATGGCAGCCAGTACTTCGTCATCCGCCCCAGGCATGGCCTGAACAATATATCCACCGGCGGCGGCAACCGTCAGGTCGGGATTCACCAGCACACCCAGAGCAACGGTGGAGGGGGTCTGTTCCGACACCAACAGATAGTTGGCCACATCCTCGCCGATTTCACCGCTCACCAGTTCTGCGCTGCCGGTAAACGGCTGTTTAAGGCCAGTGAATCTTGTTACATGAAGCTGCCCGACCCCCACCGCGCCACCAACATCCAGTTTGCCTTTGGCCAGCGGCAAATCAACATGCGGATTTGCAACATAACCCCGTACCGTTCCTAGCGCATGGGAATCGGCGACAATCGTACCACAAGGACCATCACCGGCAATGCGGATGGTCAGACATTCATCGGTTTTCAGGTTGGCAGCCAAAAGCAGCGCCGCGGTCATCGTCCGTCCAAGCGCCGCCGCTGCCACCGGATAGCAGTCATGCCGCCGCCGGGCTTCTTCCACCAAATCAGTGGTCACCGCGACAAAAGCCCGGACGCCACTGGCGGTGGCCTTTACTAAATGATCGGTCATAGTTCCTCCTGCATCAATATTCCCCTCGTATTGCCAGCTATTATTTCCATCGCGAGAGCAGCTATTCTGGCAATCGTACCTATTTCTGTTTGCCGCTTCTCAATCCTCCGTCTATGGGCTTCTTTGGGCAGGAAACGCTTAAGCCTTCATATATTGCGAGCAGGATTTCCGTAGCGGGATTTGCCCGATGCCTAAGGCGCGCTAATGTCTTCGCATATGGCAAGCGGGAGGGGATTTCTGCAGCGGGATTTTTATCCCCAGCCGTCGGCAGCTTTGCTGCCGGTTACGGCGTAGGATATCATCCGTAGCGGAGGAATTCCCCTCCCGCCTAAATACTTTGCATACAGCCCATAACTTTAAATATGCAGTTAAGCGCGTCTAGGGGTCTGGGTAAGTTCAACAACGACCAGGGAAAACCAGGGCAACTAAAAATTAGCTGTCCCTAATATCTCCCCTGTCTGAACATCAAGTATCTCAACTCTGCCATTTTCAATTATACCGATAGTCCCACGCTTATCTTCCCTCTTAGACATAGCCGCTGACGGTGAACCGGGATTCAGCCTGATTATTCCGTCTCTTTTTTCCAGAGCGGCGATATGGGTGTGCCCGGTAATAATGAGGCCTGCCTTCATTTTTTGGGCCATTTTCCACTTGTCTTCGTCATCTTCCAGATGGTGTCCATGGTTGACAATAATCCGCAGGTTATCACGCATGATATAAGCGTAAGGAGCCTGAACCGGCATATCCAGAACCATACCGTCGATCTCTGCGTCGCAATTACCGCAGGCCATGATCAGCGGAACAGGGCAAACGTTAAGTTCTTCGGCCAACAGCTTCGGGTCATATTCAGCCGGAATGGAATTTCGCGGGCCGTGATACAGAATATCACCGGCATGAATAATCAGTTCAGCGTCAGCGAAATAACGGGAATAAACGTCCCGCCAAGTTGCGGCGCAGCCGTGGGTGTCACTGACAATGCCGACTTTCATAACTAATTTCCTCCGTTATTTCCTGGAAATATTTTACAATCATTTCAATGTTTTCATCAGATTGGCCATTTCTATTGCTGCCACCGCCGCGTCGAATCCTTTGTTCCCCGCCTTGGTGCCGGCACGTTCCACCGCTTGTTCAATAGTATCAGTGGTCACTACTCCGAATATTGTTGGCACTCCTGTAGCAAGAGACACGTGGGCAACACCTTTGGAAACTTCGGCGCACACATAATCAAAGTGCGGTGTATTGCCGCGAATTACTGTTCCCAGGCAGATAATGGCGTCGTACTTGTTGCTCATCGCCATTTTCTGGGCGATAAGCGGAATTTCGAATGCTCCGGGAACCCAAGCCAGTTCGATATTTGCGTCCGCAGCACCGTGGCGGGTAAGCGCATCCAGTGCTCCGCCCACAAGTTTACTTGTAATGAATTCATTAAACCTGGCAGCAATAATGCCGAACTTCAGACCTTCGGCCAATAGTTTTCCTTCAAGAGTTTTCATTCCTTTTTCCCCTCCTTAGTTTGTCCGAGCAAGTGTCCCAGTTTAGTCTTCTTTGTCGACAGATATACCTGATTGAAGCGGTTGGCTTTAATTTCCAGCGGAACCCGGTCGCTGATGGTCAGCCCATAGCCCTCAAGGCCAGCTCTTTTCTTAGGATTATTTGTTAAAAGTCGAATACTGGTAAGTCCCAAGTCAGCCAGAATCTGAGCGCCAATGCCATATTCTCTGAGATCCGGGGGAAAGCCCAGAATCTCATTGGCTTCTACAGTATCCTTGCCCTTGTCCTGCAGGGCATACGCCCTGATTTTGTTGGCCAGACCTATGCCTCGGCCCTCTTGACGCATATACAGCACTACGCCCAGTCCTTCATCTTCAATCCGTTTCAGTGAGGTGATCAACTGTTCTCCGCAGTCACACCTTAGCGAACCGAGAACATCACCGGTAAGACACTCGGAATGAACCCTGACAAGAACGTTCTCTTTGTCGGCGACATCGCCTTTAACCAAAGCCACATGGCATTGGCTGTCCAACAAGCTTTCGTAGGCCACAAGGCGAAAATCACCATATTTTGTTGGCAGGTTGGTTTCAGCGATACGGATGACAAATATTTCGTTGTGTTTACGGTATTTGATCAGTTCGGCAACAGTGATTATTTTCAGTCCGTGTTTTGCGGAAAATTCCATCAATTGCGGCACTCTGGACATCGTTCCATCATCATTCATAATCTCGCAGATGACACCGGCCGGATAGAAGCCCGCCAATTTCGCCAGATCCACTGCCGCCTCAGTGTGACCGGCCCTCCGCAGCACACCGCCTTCACGGTAGCGCAATGGAAATACATGCCCGGGCCGCCGGATGTCTCCCGGGGTGGAGGCGGGATCCAGCACCGTCTTGACTGTCAGTGACCGCTCGTAGGCTGAAATTCCGGTGGTCACGTTCATCCCATCGATAGACACGGTAAAGGCAGTGCACATGGTGTCGGTGTTATCCTCGACCATCAGCCCGATATTAAGTTCATCCAGGCGGCTGCCGATAATCGGCATGCAGATAAGGCCCCGTCCATAGGTCGCCATAAAGTTGATAGCCTCCGGAGTGGCCCTCTCGGCAGCCATCAGTAAATCGCCCTCATTCTCGCGATCTTCGTCATCGACAACCACAACAATTTTGCCATCTTTAATATCTTGGATCGCTTCTTCAATAGTGTTGAATTTCATGCAAATACCCTCCTTGTTATTATATAAAGCCATGTTGCTGAAGAAAATCACCTGTCAGGCCTGTTTTGGCCGGTGCCCTGTCCTGACCCAGTCCCATTAGTTTTTCCACATATTTGCCGATAATATCGGTTTCAAGATTGACCGGCTCACCAGCCCGTTTAAGCCCCAAAGTGGTTTGTGCGGCGGTATGGGGAATGAGCGATACCGTAAACCAGTCTGAGGTCAGTTCAGCCACCGTCAGAGAGATGCCGTCGATGGCGATTGACCCCTTGGATACAATATAGCGCATAACCGGAGCATCAGCCGCTATTTTTACAATTACGGCGTTGTCGTTTTGCTGTTTTGTCAGGATAGTACCGACACCATCAATATGACCACTGACAATATGTCCTCCCAGGCGATCACCCACCCTAAGCGCCCGCTCCAAATTAAGGGTATCGCCGGCCTTAAGCCCGGCCAGGGCCGTTCGGTCCAAGGTCTCCGGCATCACATCGGCTGTAAACCAGGTTTCGCCGTTTTCGACGACCGTCAGGCAAACGCCGCTAACGGCAATACTGTCCCCCAGTTTGGCATCAGTAAGAACTTTCCTGGCGCTTACCATCAACCTTATCGATAGCGGCCCTTTGGCAACTGTTTTAACTTTCCCTAATTCTTCCACAAGCCCGGTAAACATCGCGTCCCTCCCTTGCCAGCACATAAGCGCTGACCAATAGATCTTGGCCAATTGTTTCAACCTGAATATCTTCCAGCCCAAATGCCTCATCCAGTTCAGCCGCACCTTGCCCGCCAACCGGACCGGGAGCAGAAGCACCGCCAATTATTTTCGGAGAAATAAATGACAGAACCTTGTCAACGACGTTGGCATTCAGCGCAGCGGCATTGACTGCTGCGCCGCCTTCGATAAGCACGCTGGTGATTTCCCGTTCGCCGAGCCTTTGAAACAAATCCCTCAGACTCACTCCTGTTTCACAACCAGGCAAAACAAGTACTTCGACTCCTTTGGCCCTTAGTGCAGCCACCCTGCCTTCAGGGGCGGCGGCGGTAACTGCGATAATCGTCCGTGCCTGTCCGTCATTCACTATTTTGGCGGTTAGCGGTGTACGCGCCAAACTATCCACAACAATCCGACTTGGATTTTGTCCCCCCTTGATCAGGCGGACAGTCAATTCCGGGTCATCGGCAAGTACAGTACCGATGCCCACTAAGATAGCATCACTACTGTCCCTGAGCATATGTACCCGCTCCCGGGCGGCCGGGCCCGTTATCCAGCGGGAATTCCCCTTATGGGTAGCAATTTTGCCGTCTAGCGTCATAGCGGTTTTCATAATACCAAAAGGCATTTTGCAGCAAATCCATTTCAAAAACACCTCGTTAAGTTTGGCTGCTTCAGCTGCTAATACCCCCTCCTCCACTTCTATGCCTGCAGCCCGGAGAAGGGCAATGCCATTGCCGGACACTTTCGGATTTGGATCAGTCATAGCCACCACTGCCCGCTTGACGCCTGCCTTGATAACAGAATCGGCACATGGTCCAGTGCGACCATGGTGTGAACACGGCTCCAGGGTGACATACAGGGTTGCTCCACAAGACTCTTCGCCGGCATCGGCTATAGCGTGAATTTCCGCATGCGGTGTACCGGCGCAGAGGTGACAACCTTCACCGACAATCCGGCCGTCTTTGACCAAAATCGCCCCCACCATCGGGTTGGGACTTGTCCTGCCTTTGGCCTTATGGGCCAAAGCCAGTGCCAAACGCATATACTCCTGATCTTCCGGGTTCAATTGTTTCACTCACCTCGACACAAATAAGATAAAGCTGTTAGAGAGCTTACGCTTTCAAACAGCCTTTCGGACAACGGTAAAAGGAATGCCCGGTCAACAATGACCTACAAACCTACGCCTTTTCCCATCCAGACTTTACTGTCGGCCCCGGAATCACACCAGGTCAGCCATACGGCTCGCGGGCTATACCGCCGGTCAGGAATCGAAAGATCACTCTTTCTCACCTTGCCCCAAAGGCTCTGCTATTATGTTGTCTAATATTATAACATTTTCCTGTTTGACGGTCAAGTTCCTCTGATTTTTCTGATTGCTTCAGCTACATCGTTTGAGCCGTATACAGCTGAACCGGCCACCAAAATATTTGCGCCTGCCGCTACAACCTGCCGGGCGGTTACGGTGTCAATCCCGCCATCCACTTCAATATCCACAGCGAGTTTTCGCTGGGTGATCATTTGACGCAAGCGGCTGATTTTATCAAGCATGGCGGCAATAAATTTCTGGCCGCCAAACCCAGGATTGACGGTCATGATTAATATCATATCCACGGCACCTAGGATTTCCTCCACTGCCGTCAGTGGCGTTGATGGATTGAGGGATACGCCAGTCTGCACTCCCCGTTCTTTGACTGTCTGCAGCAAACGATGGAGATGGGGTGCCGTCTCGGCATGGATAGTTATAATATCGGCTCCGGCGGTGATAAACTGGTCCAGCATATCCTGCGGATTGTCGATCATCAGGTGAACGTCGAATGGTAATTTGCTGACCTTGCGCAGTGATGACACAACAGGCGCACCGATAGTCAAATTGGGTACAAAGTGACCATCCATGACATCAATATGGATCATATCGGCACCCGCCTGTTCCACCCGGCGAATTTCTTCTCCCAGGTTGGCAAAGTCCGCCGACAAAATTGAAGGAGCAATTTTTATCATCAGTTAAAATCCTTTCTTACTTTCTTGGATTTCCTGCAATATATACAGATACGATTCATAACGATCGCGCGCTATCTTGCCGGCGGCTAACGCCTGTTTAACGGCACATTGCGGTTCTTTGTTATGCAAACAGGTATTGAATCTGCACTCAGGAGCCAGTCTGGCGAGTTCCGGAAAATAATAGGTAAGTTCAGGTGCGTCGATATCACTGAATTCAGTAAGCCCGAATCCCGGGGTGTCAACAACAAAGCCTCCGGCTGAAAGCGGCAACAGTTCAGCATAACGGGTGGTGTGTCTGCCCCGGCCGATTTTTTGGCTTACTTCTGCGGTTACCAGCGCCAATCCCGGCTGAAGAGTATTCAGCAAACTGGACTTACCGGCACCAGACGGTCCGGCAAACACGGTTATCCGGTCACACAATTTGGATTGAAGTTCGGCTATCCCCTCGCCGGACTTTGTTGACGTAAAGATGAGGCAATAGCCAATGTCGCGGTAGATGGTCGCAATATTGGCCACCTGTTCGATATCGGCAATGTCTGTTTTGTTGATTACGATGATAGTATCTAGTTGGGAGGATTCAGCCAGCACCAGGAATCTATCAACCAAAGCCGGGTTGATGTCCGGATTTACCGCAGCAAAAATGAGCATCACCTGATCAACGTTGGCTACCATCGGGCGTTTCAACATACTGTGTCGTGGCAGAATGTTTTCAATAATTCCCTTTCCTTCGCCAGTCAGGCTATATTCAACCTCGTCGCCCACCAGTAGGGAAAATCGTTCTTTCTTGAATCGCCCCCGCAGCGTTCCCATAGTGATTTTCTCACCAGTTTGCAGGTAGTAATAGCTGCTATAGGCCTTGATTACGACTCCTGTCAGCACAATAATATCCTCCTGTTACAAAGTCTGTTCTTGTAACAGGACTCCGTTAATATAAACCTGCACACGAACCTGTCCAACGCCTTTCACTGTCTTTTCGATTTGATCGCCGGGTTTGGCAGTTGTTTCAAAGGCCACACGACGGCCATTACTATCGGTAACCACGATTTGTACCGCCTGCCGGCTAGGTCCGTCAGGCACGTTAATCTGAACCACTGCCTGTTTGGTAAGATTTGCACCCTTCACCACACTGAGATCAATACTTGATCCTTCTAAAACATTGGCTCCCGGGGCAGGATTATGGTCTACAACTGTTCCTGGCGGATACTTATCGCTAGCCACTTCGTTAATCTGCCCGACCTGCAATTTCAAGCTCTCGATTTGGGTAGTCACCGTATCGAGCGGTGAACCACGGAAATCCGGCAAAATAATTTGTTGCGGTCCGGAACCTTTACTGACCACCAAATCGATGGTTGTTCCCTTGTTCACCTGGGCTGGCGGGCGTGGGTTCTGGTCGATAACTGTATCCACAGAAGCATCGGGAGCAACCTGCTCGTCAACCCTGCCAAGTTTCAGTCCGCTGTTAGTGATCTGAAGCTGGGCGTCACGCCTGTTTAAACCACGTACATCCGGAACAACGGTCACTTCAACCCCTTTACTGACAATCAAATTTATGGTGCGCTGTTCCTTAACTGTAGTGCCGGCATCCGGGCTCTGGGAAATGACCATATTGGCCGGAACATTATCACTAAAACTATCGGTTTCCGACACCCGCAAATTACTATTCATAATAATATCCCTGGCAGTGTCGACTTGTTTGCCGACGACATCAGGCACAATAACTTCATTAAGGCTCCAGAATTTGCCGAAAGCTAAGAAGGCCCCTGCGGCAAACCCGATTAGAAGTAGCCCCAGCAAAGTCCACAGCCAGAACCGATTGTTTTTCCCCTGCCGTGCGATTTTCGTCGGTACAATCACCGCTAACTTTTCATCCTGCTCAGGCATAATAACCGGAGATAAAACCTGGGTCGGAAAGTCCTCTTTGGAAAGCCGCCGGGTATGATCGTCACGGAGATAATTCTGTGCCAGCCGAAGATCGGCAATCATTTCGCCAATATCAAAAAATCGTTGTTCAGGATTTTTAGCCATGGCTTTCAGCACGATGGCCTCAACCAGCGGCGGAATCTCAGAGTTCAGCTCCCGTGGCGGCTGTGGTTGATCCTGCAGGTGTTTGAGTGCTATGCTGATTGGCGACTCGCCGGTGAATGGCACAACCCCTGTAAGCATTTCATAGAGGACGACCCCCAGTGAATAGATGTCCGACTTGGCGCTTACCGCCCCGCCTTTTGCCTGTTCCGGCGAGAAATAATGCACTGAACCGATGATTGTCCCGGTTTGGGTCATAGTCGCTGAAGCCACGGCACGGGCAATTCCAAAATCGGTCACCTTCACCCGGCCGGACCGGGTGGTTAGTATATTGTGAGATTTAATATCACAGTGCACAATATTGTTCTGATGTGCGTGCTCCAGTGCTTCGGCGATCTCCAGAGCAATACGGACTGCGGTTTCCACCGGCAGGGATCCGTCACGCTGGATTCTATCCTTGAGAGTTTCCCCGGAGATATATTCCATAACGATGTAATAAGCGTCTTCATCGCGCCCGACATCATAAATATTCACGATGTTGGGATGTGAAAGCCGGGCCGCCGCTTGGGCCTCCCGCCGGAAACGGGTAACAAATTCTTCATCATCGGTAAACTGCGAACGCAAAACTTTCACAGCCACCGAACGGTCCAACAGTTTATCATGAGCTCGATAGACATCAGCCATGCCGCCGCCGCCAATCCGCTCTAAAACCGTGTAGCGATTATCCAAAGTACGATTAATCATGGCTTTCACCCCCTTTACTTAGTACCGCGGCCATAACACGTCGGGCAATCGGCGCTGCAAATTCTCCGCCGGTACCAGCATTCTCAACAATAACAGCTACCACTACCTGAGGATCATCTGCCGGCGCGAAGCCGATAAACCAAGCATGGGGTGCGCCGTGCGGATTTTCCGCTGTTCCGGTTTTTCCTGCTACCTGAACATCTGGCAATTGCGCGGCATACCCTGTTCCCTCATTAACCACCGATTCCATCATTCGCCCAATCAGCTGCGCCTGCTCCGGACTTGTCGGAGTAATAAATTCCTCCGGGGCAAACCGCCTTAATATCGAGCCATCTGTTGCAACAATCTTGCTCACAATATACGGTTCCATCATGACACCTTTATTGGCAAAAACCTCTGCCAACATCGCCATTCTGAGCGGAGTAACCAACAAGCTGCCCTGTCCGATGGCTGTCTGAGCCAAATCACCATCTCCCAGGCGGCTGAAATCAGGCAAGCGACTTGTTGCTTCCGAAAGTTCATCATCAAGTGGCTTGGTAAATCCATAACGTTCAAAAGTTTTAGCCATTCGGCTGTCTCCAAGTTCCAGACCTATAGTTCCAAAAGTTACATTGCAGGAAACGGTCAGCGCTTCTTCCAGATTCACCCTGCCATGAGCTTCATGATTGGATTCGGTCAATTCGTAATCTGGCCCGATCTTAAGCACCCCTTCACAAAGATACGTTTTCTTCAGATCGGTGACATTCTCGGTCAGAGCCGCGTCGGCAATCATAACCTTAATAGTAGATCCCGGAGGGTACAGTCCCTGAACTGCCCGATTGACAAGCGGGCTATTTTCGGCATCGGCAATTGAATCCCAATCGCTGTCAATTGTCGCCGGATCAAAGGACGGTTTACTGACCATCGCTAAAATTGCGCCAGTACGGGGATCAAGAACGACAACAGCGCCGCGGTGATTTCCCAGAGCACGGTAGGCAGCTGCCTGCACATCGGCATCAATGGTCAACACCACGTTATTCCCGGCTTTATTTGACCAAAGATTGACGATCGGTCCTAAAAAGCGCTGGGCATTGGTCGCGCCGGATAAATAGCCGTTAAAAGTATTTTCCGCCCCGCTTGTGCCATATTTTTCACTGCAATAACCCACAACATGTGCGGCAATGGAGCCGTAAGGATAACAGCGTTGATAGCGGCCTGAGTCATCCTGCCTACTATAGGCCAGGCTCACGCCATTCCTGTCCACAATCCGGCCGCGTTCTATTCTTTCTGCGGCCTCGATGTACCGCCGGTTAAGGGCGTTTCCTGCTAAAAAGTCGCTTTCGATAACCTGGATATACGATACATATATCATCAGCACTATCAAAAGCCCCAGTAAAACAAAACTTGTTTTCCGCACATTGCGGCGCAAATCGTCATACATCAGCCACCCTCCCCCGCTTCCGAAATGGCGAACAGTACGCCTAGCAAGATAAAGGTGGCGACCATCGAACTGCCGCCATAGCTGACAAAAGGCAGTGTAACACCAGTCAATGGCAAGAACTTGGTCACACCACCGACAATTACGAAGATTTGCAGTGCTAAAATCACCGCCAACCCACCAGCCAATAATATTTCAAAGGATGTTTTGCCACGCAGGGACACCCGAAAGGCGCGATAAACCAGCAAAATATATAGCAGCAACACTGCTCCGGCACCCATCAGTCCCATTTCCTCGCCGATGGCGGCAAAGATGAAATCGGTATGGACTTCGGGAATCATTTCAGGGAAACCGTAAGTCAGCCCACTCCCGAGTATTCCTCCCGACCCCAGAGCAAAAAGCGACTGCACTATCTGAAAACTTTTTCCGCTCGGATCGGCCCAAGGATCAAGCCAAATATCGAAACGGACACGAACATGGGGGAAAATAATATACGAGGCGACAGTCCCCAGAATAAACAACCCGCCTCCCCAGGCAAAAAAACTTTTCTGCCCGGTAGCAATATAAGTCATAACCAGCGCAGTTCCAAAATAAAAGAGTGCCGAGCCAAGATCACGCTGCAGGACCAGCATCAGCATAGCCAAGCCCCAGATAACCAATAGCGGTGCCAGAAATCGCGGGCGGGGGAGCACTAGCGGTCCATACCTTTTAGTGGCGAAAGCGAGAACTTCGCGATGCTCGTCCAGATATCCCGCCAAAAATAGCACTATGAACAGCTTGGCAAATTCCGCCGGCTGAAACCGCACAGGCCCGAAAATAAGCCAGCTTTTGTGCCCGCCGATGTCCACCCCGAAGATTGCTGTTGCCAAAAGCAGCACGACTCCGATTATTCCCCAAATATACTTGTAATCAGCCCAAAAGGTAATACGCCTGAAAAACAAGGCTGACAGCAAAAAAGCGCCAAGGCCGATTGCCGCCCAGAGAGCCTGCATCAGAAACAATTCCGGTTTCAGCCTGTAAACCATTATCAGACCGATGGCCATCAGGATTGCAGCAAGCGGCAGAAACAAGCCATCGCCGCGATGCGATACTTTTTGGAGAATAAACTGGACCGCGAACCAAACCATTACCAGTCCACCGGCAACCGCCAATGTGGTAAAATCAATTTTGCCGTGTGCTAACTCAACAGCCAATATTCCGCACAACAAAACCATGGCGGCAAGCACAAGCAGTCCTCTCTCCTTTTCTGCGGCACACATATCAAGGGCCCTCATTATGCACCAGAATCAATGTAATATTATCAAGTCCGCCAGCGGAGTTGGCCATTATCACAAGTTCGTTCGCGGCAGCCTCACCGCTCATTTCCGAACTGATAACCGCAAGAAGTTCCTCATCGCGGACCATATTTGTCAACCCATCAGAACACAAAAGCAACTTGTCGCCAACCGACCATTCGGCTATGCCGCTGTCCACACAGACTTGTTCGTCGGTTCCCACCGCCCTTGTAAGGATATTGCGCTGGGGATGATGTAATGCTTCTTCTTTGTCAATATTGCCACGGCGAACAAGTTCGCCTACCAATGAATGATCCTCGGTAACCTGAGTAAACTGACCTGCCCGCAGTTGATAAAGCCGACTGTCGCCAACGTGGCTCCAGTATATTTTCGTCCCGTCAATTATAACAGCAGTTACCGTTGTTCCCATACCGGAACATTCGCTTCTTTGCTGCGCCAGGCGAAAAATTAACGTATTGGCTTCACTGACCGCTCGTTCCAGCAAAACTTGCGGCCCCGCCATTTTGCCGTTAGCGGCAATATACTCCCTGATAGTTTCGGTTGCCATTTTGCTGGCTATCTCACCGGCCACATGCCCGCCCATACCGTCAGCCACAACAAATAGCGGCGGCAGACAGATAAAACTGTCTTCATTTGTTTCCCGCACTTTTCCAATATCCGATTTACCATGTGCCAGCAAGTTTTTCACCTCTTAAATCTGAAAGTGGCGGCTCCGATTGTTATCAGATCGCCGTCCTTCAGACACGTCTCTTCTTTCAATGGCCGCTTGTTCAAAAGCGTGCCGTTAGTACTCTGCAAGTCCGCCAGCCAAAAACCGTGCTTGTAGCGGGTAATGCAGGCATGTTCATGCGAAACGAAACTATCGTTAATGACAATGTCGTTTCCGGCAGTACGCCCGATAGTGACCGTTTCCCCCAATTTATATAGCGGCTGGCTGAGTTTGATCTGTCCGGAATTTTCCACCACCAGCGTTGCCTCTTCCGGTCGCAATTCCTTCTCCGGTGGCAAAGGCACAACTATCGGCCGTGGAGTCAGCGGCAGGTCGGCAAGATCCGAATAAACCAGTCTGGCCACTTTAAATAAAAAATAATACAGCAGCAGCAGCAAGCCGTACTGCAAGATAATGCCGATGGCGTTCAAAATCAACATTTTGCCAGGCAAGTTATTTCACCTCATATAAAATAACGGTATTGCCCAATTTTATCCGGTCACCGGATTTCAGGCGCTTTCGGGTCAACCTCTGACTGTTCACATATGTACCGTTGAGGCTTTTAGCGTCATATATATAGTGGCCACTTTCCTCATAGACAATATAAGCATGCAGCCGCGAAGTATTCATATCGGCAAGAGGCAATTCGTTACTTTCCCGTCGGCCGATGTTCACCCGATCGGCAGCAAGTTCAAGCTGAAGCCCGGTGTCTAGTCCACCGACAACCGTTAATAATCCGGTTACATTCACCTGTTGGGTAGCGGTGGGAATAATTTTGGCAAAGACCTGGGTATCAAAAGTAGGTGCCGGCAGTTCGGCAGGAACTTCCACGTCTTCCGGCAATGGTTCGCTGTAATGGCTGGCAACGGAGAACTTGCCTTTTCTCAGCGTGTCATCAATAAAAATATCCACCATCGGTTTTCCGACAATGGTATACTTCCTCCGTTTGGCTTCATCAGCCACAAAAGCTGCAAGTTCATCCCTTATTGCCTGTCCATATGGCGTCAGTCGTTCATAGTCATCTTTGCCCAGTGAAACGCTATATTGATTCGGCACATAGATCTTTGAAATACCAACAGTGCGATCATTTTCCATTTCCCGCGCCAGGCGCTTGGCAATTTCCACCGGCTGCAAGCCTCCGGCGAAATGATTGCTGAAAAAGCCTTCAATATAGTTTTCAAACAAGTCCTCTATCTTGCGTATAACGCCCATTACATTACTCTCCACAGCTTCATATATTTTATTATACGCTATCTTAAGAACCTAGTCAAAATTATCCATCAGACACACTGATGAAAAAAAACGGCCCACTGGTGACCGCGCTGCCACCATCGGTACCGAATTGTCCCGAACAAAAAGTGGTGCCGGCCAGCACTAATTGCATCCAGGGTCGTCGCCACTTAAGACAGAATGCCGGAGCTGCCCGCAGGCGGCCTTGATATCGCCGCCCATTTCCCGCCTGATTGTCGCGTTTACCTGTCTGGCCCGCAGAACATTCAAAAATTGCTCCATTTTTCCCGCATCAGGTCGCGACACACCGCACTCAGCCACAGCGTTGACCGGTATGAGGTTGACATTTGCCAACCGCCCCCGCATGACAGCCGCCAGTTCTCTGGCCTGTTCGTCACTGTCGTTCATCCCGGCAATCAATGTATATTCATAAGTAACCCTGCGCCCGGTCCTGTTAGCGTAGCGATCAGCTGCAGCCAGCACCGCCGCCAGTGGATAGCGGTCATTGATCGGCATTATCCGAGAGCGCAGTGCGTCGTTGGGGGCATGCAGGGAAATTGCCAGTGTCACAGGCAAACCTTCTTCCGCCAGACGGTCAATACCCGGCACCAGACCGGCGGTGGACAGGGTAAATGAACGGAAGCTCATATTTAAACAATAATCCTCATGGCACAGCCTGATGAACCGCAGTACCTGATCATAATTGGCCAACGGTTCACCTGACCCCATAATAACGATGGAATTTGGCCGGCCGGCATCGCCAAGCCGCTGACCGCAAAACAGGACCTGAGCCAACATTTCTCCGGCGGTAAGATTACGGATCAACCCATTGATAGTAGAAGCACAAAAAATGCAACCCATGCCGCAACCGACCTGACTGGAAACACAAACGCTGTTGCCGTAATTATGGCGCATCAATACTGTTTCAACCGCCAAACCATCGCCCAGTGCCAGCAAAAACTTGTCAGTTTGCCCATTTACAGCCTGCTGGCTTGCCTGAAGTTCGACCTGTCCCAGCATGAAATTCTCAGCCAAAACCTCGCGTTTCTTCCTGGCAAGATTAGTCATGTCGTCAAAATTTCTGACAAACTTTTGATACAGCCACTCGGCTATCTGCCTACCGCGATATTTTTCCAGTCCATACGGTGAGATTGCCGCAGCAATTTCATCAGCGAACAGACCAAACAGCTCGATCTTCGTCAAATTTCATTCTCCTTTAGGCAAAATGCACACATTCATCAGCCGTCCTGTAACGTGCTTTGTGCCCTTCAGCATACTGCCGCCAATCATCCGTCCTTGACCATTCTGGTCAGGAAGAAACCATCCACATTATCGCGTTGAGGCCAGAGTTGCAGCATGGTTTCCTGCCTGGGAAACGGTAAATATTCTCCGGCGGGCTGCAACTTAAATTCCGGTCTTGCCGCCAAAAATGCTTCCACAACCCGCTCATTCTCCTCCGGTTCGGTAGTACAGGTGCTATAAACAAGCACCCCGCCTGGTTTGACGCAATCTGCGGCGCTTTGTAAAATAGCTGACTGCAACTTGGGCAGTTCCTCTAATTGCGCCTCAGTTTTCCGCCAACGCGAATCAGGTTTGCGCCTAAGCACCCCCAGCCCTGAGCATGGGGCATCGACCAATACCCTGTCAGCCTGACCGGCGTATAATGTTCCCAGTTTTGTGGCGTCAAACTGCTTGGGTTCGATGATATCAATGCCGAGCCTGAGCGCATTCTCCTCAATTAGTTTTAGTTTATGTTCATATATATCCACCGAGATCACCCGGCCACGATTGGCCATCAGTGCGGCAATATGGGTGCTCTTGCCCCCGGGTGCGCCGCAGGCGTCAATAATAAATTCTCCTGGCTGAGGGCCAAGAATATGAGCTGCCAGCATCGAACTTTCGTCCTGCACCTGGTACAGCCCCTGACGCAATGATTCCAGGGTGGCAAGCGCCGGAAACTCCCGGCAGACGATACCTTCCGGCGTCCAGTCTGACGCTGCGCCGATAACCCCTTCGTCTGAGAGAAGCTGCAGCAGAGCATCGCGATCAATTTTGAGAGTATTGGCCCTGAGGGACAGAGGCGGAGTAAGGTTGTCCGCCTGGCATAAAGTCTCACATTCGGCGAACCCCAGCCGTGAAAGCCATCTGTCCACCAGCCATGCTGGATGAAAGTATTTCAGCGACAAGTACTCCAGTGGCGATTCATCCTTATCGGGATAATTCGCTTTTTCCGGATCGCGGACCGCACTTCGCAGCACAGCATTGACAAGTTTTACCGTACCGGCGTGCCCGTATTTTTTAGTCAGTTCCACCGCCTGATTGCAGGCGGCAGAAGCCGGAACCTTGGATAAAAAAAATAGCTGGTACGCGCCCATCCGCAAGATATTACGGATAATGGCAGGCACCTTGGCCAGTGGCTTGTTACTGTAATGACCCAATATCCAATCCAGCGTTCTGCCAGCTTTGGTAGTGCCGTAAACCAGTTCGGTCACAAAACGGCGATCCTGGTCAGAAAGACGCTGTCGCCCAAGTTCACGTGCCAGGGCGATATTGGCGTAAGCGCCGGCGCCGTCAACCTCGCCGATAATTTTCAAGGCAATTTCCCGAGCATTTACTTTAGTTGCCACTTGATCACCCCTTATCCTCCAAAAAATCCTTAATTGCCTTCTCCACCCGGGTCAGGTCGACAGTTGTGTTGCAGCAAGGCCCTTCAGGCCGATCATTAAATATGCCGATGGTCGGCAAGGGGAATATATCCTGGATACCAGTGGTAAGGTCACGCTCACAGGCGATGGCCAGGACAGCTTTCGGTCTCAATGTCTTGACCACATTCCGGGCCAAAGTGCCCCCGGTCACCACCGCTAGATTTACGCCATACTCACGGGTCAATGCCAAGAGGTCTCCCACCGGACATTTGCCGCAGGCTTTGCAGTTGGTGACATCGCGGGTAATCTTGTGGGGGCATGATTCCTGCTGAATGCAGTGGGGAGTTAAAACCAGCAGCCTTTCGGGCCTTATTTTGAGACGTTTTTGCCGTACCAAGTGGTTGCTCAGCTCAATAAACGACCGTTCAACCCGTTCTTTTTCAATATCGAAGACTTTTCCCAACCGTGTGGCCAGTGGAAACAACAGATTAATCGCCGACCAGGCGACCCCCTGGAAAATAGCCGGTGCCGGAAAACCCATAATTGCCAGTATCAGTCCGGTGATCGCGACAGCGATGATCAAAATCAGTACAGCCAATAAAGCACCTACAAACAAAGGGAGATAGGAGCTGATGTTTGCCAGCCCCAAGAAGCTGACTTTCCACAAGCCGTAACCGGACAAAGTTGTCAACAGCAAACTGCTCAGAATCAACGCCAGAAACAAGCGTTTACGCGGGCGGGTTACTGCTCTGAGTACGCCATCACTTTTAGTCCAATATTTCACCGACATGTAAGCCATTCCCCCGTGTAAATTCGTCGCAAGTCATGGAGCGCTTGCCTTCCGGCTGTATTTCCTTAAGTTCGATACTGCCTGTCCCAGTGGCTACAATTACGCTATCACTATCAACAGCAACCACCTGTCCCGGCAGTCCGTCCGGCATTCTGTCCGTCCCAATTTGGGTCCGCCAGATTTTCATTATTTTTCCCCTGTGAAAACAAAAGGCTCCTGGCCAGGGATTTAGCCCCCTGACCAAATTATGTACCATCTGCGCCGGTTTATGCCAATCGATGCGTTCCGTTTCCCGCCTAAGCGGCGGGGCGTAGGTCGCCGCAGAATTATCCTGTTTAATGCGGGGCAGTTCGCCGATGCTCGCCAGTTTCAGTGTCTCAGCCAAAAGATCTGCTCCTAATAATTTCAGGCGGTCATGCAGTTCTCCACTGGTTTCGTCCGGAGTTATCGGCGTCTCAGTATGTAAAATCATATCACCTGTATCCATGCCTACATCCATAAACATGGTGGTCACACCGCTACATTGCTCGCCGTTTATCACCGCCCAGTGAATCGGCGCGGAACCGCGATACTTTGGCAACAGCGAGGCATGGACGTTTATACAGCCAAGTGCTGGCAAATCGAGCAGAATTTTAGGCAAAAACTGCCCGAAGGCGACGACGACGATAATATCGGGATTTAGCGCCGTAAGCCGCGCAATAAAGTCCGGTTCCTTAATTTTCTCAGGTTGTAAAACCGGCAGTCCTTGTAAGACAGCGTATTCTTTAACCGGTGAAGAGGCCAGCTTATGCCCCCGCCCTTTGGGGCGGTCAGGCTGGGTCACTACCGCCGCGACTTCATGCGCCGAATTAATCAGCCTGTCCAGACAGGCAACGGCAAATTCCGGCGTTCCCATATATACAATCCTGAGACTAGTCATTATTTCGCCCCTTATAGACGGACTGAGCCTTTTCGATAAATAAAATTCCTTCCAGATGATCGATCTCGTGCTGCAAAACTCTTGCCAGCAGGCCAGCGGTTGTGATGCACTGTCTCTTTCCCCAGCGATTCAGTCCTTCCACCGTGACCTTCGCGCCCCGTTCCACTTCACCGTATACTCCGGGTATGCTCAGGCAGCCTTCTGAACCACATTCCAATCCTTCGGTTGCAGTAATTTGGGGATTGATAAGTTCAATAAGTCCGTCACCTGCATCAACAACAATCACCCTCAGGGACACTCCCACCTGTGGTGCTGCCAGACCGATTCCATCGGCATCATACATGGTATGAGCCATATCGTCAAGCAACTGCTTCAGCTTGCGGCTGATTCTTTCCACCGGTGCCGCCTGAGCTTTCAGCACTGTGTCACCTGCTTTTCTGATTGCCAAAACCGTCATTGCCGCCCCCCCTTTTGCACCAATTCTAGCATAAAATTACGAAAAAATCACCATTATCGCTCATTCTGCCGAAACAGACCAATTATAAAACATTAAGCGGATCGACATCTATGTCCACATCGCCGCGGGAGGTCAGACCAAGTTCTTTAATAATCGAATTGGCAACAGAAATATCCGCTGTTTTTATCAGAATATGCATCCTATAGCGGTCACTGATCCTGGTAATCGGCGCCGGAAATGGCCCGACAACTTCAGAGGATCTGTCCCCGAACCCGCTGCGCAGTGCGGCTGCCACGTCTTCAGCCTGTCGCCTGGCCTTGGACTCGTCACCGCCCTGGATAGTCAGTTTGATCAGCTGCGAATATGGGGGGTAAAACAGTTCCTGGCGGCTAGCGCATTCCTGATGATAAAAAAGACCGTAATCCTGGCGGGCACCGGCTTGGATTGCGTAATGCTCGGGGTTGTAAGTCTGGACCACCACCCGCCCTGGCAAATCCCCGCGCCCCGAACGCCCCGCAGCCTGCGTCAACAGTGCAAAGGTCCTTTCGGCTGCCCGAAAATCCGGCAGGTTTAGGGCCGTATCAGCGGAAATAATGCCAACTGCAGTTACATTTTTGATGTCATGGCCCTTGGCTACCATTTGAGTACCAAGCAAAATATCATATTTACCTGTCGCAAAGGCCTCCAATATCTTGTCGTGACCAGCTTTGCCGCCTGTTGTGTCATGATCCATCCTGATCACTCGCGCCGAAGGCAACAGGGTTTTCAATTCCTCCTCCACCTTTTGCGTTCCGGTGCCAAAATAGCGGATATAACGGCTGGCGCAAGCCGGACAGGTATCTGGAGCAACTTCACTTCTTTGGCAATAATGACAGCGAAGCACACCGTCAGTTGTATGATAAACCAAGGAAACGGCACAATGTGGGCAACGCATCACATGCCCGCACTCCCGGCAGATGACGAAAGTAGCGTAACCACGACGATTCAGAAGAATAATAGCTTGCTCTCCCTGACTGATGGTCTGGGTCAGCAAATCCTTGAGCGGCAGCGATATGACGCTGCGTCGGCCAGCAGCGAGTTCCTGGCGCATATCGACAACGGTGACCTCCGGCAGGAGCGCCCCGTCAACTCTCGAAGACAAAGTGAGCAATCGATGGATTCCATTCATGGCGGCGTTATAGGTTTCCACCGCCGGAGTTGCACTTCCCAGCAAAACCAGCCCGCCGGACAACTCTGCCCGCTTCATCGCTACCTGGCGCGTATGGTAATGGGGAGATTCTTCCTGTTTATAAGTAAATTCGTGTTCCTCATCAATGATGAACAGACCCGGATCAGGTACTGGCGCAAAAACTGCCGAACGCGCGCCGATTACTATTCCCGCATCGCCGGCACGAAGCCGCTGCCAGGTATCGTAGCGCTCCCCCACTGACAACTTGCTGTGGATAACGGCGACATCTTCGCCGAACCGTTCTTTAAACCGGGAAATGATCTGCCTGGTGAGAGCAATCTCCGGCACCAGGATGATAACCTGGCGGCCCATCTGTCTCGCCCTTACTGTCGCCTCGATATAGACCTCTGTTTTCCCGCTGCCGGTTATGCCAAACAACAAGTGTGATTGTTGTTCACCAGCATTCAGCGCCTCATATATTGCCAACAAGGCCTGTTGTTGTTGAGTGGTAAGTTCAAACTTCCGCGCTGCTAACCCTATAGCGGCATAACTGTTGCGCAGCACTTGAGTTCGGCCGGCAACAATCAGCCCGGCGTTCAGCAGGCCTTTTACCGCCGAGGTGCTTACTTTCAGACAACGAAGATCTTCCGCCGTCAGCTTGTCTTGCTGGAGCAGAGCCTCTAACAAGCGATTTTGCGCCGGTTTTCGCCGAAGATCACCTTGAGATGCCGCAGCAATTTCCCGGCTCACTGCCAAAGTCCAGAAAGCCTGATACTGATGTTGAGCGGTCTTTCGATGCAGCGACTCGGGCACAACCAGACCACCCTCGACCAGCCGGCGCAGCAGTCTCGCAACTCCGGTGCCGAATATTCCGGACAGTTGTCCTTGTGTTCGCGGTCCGCTCTGCATAAGATCGTCGTACAGTTGGCGTTGCACCTCAGAACAGGTTGCCGGAAAGGCTTCCTCGCCTCTGGGAACAGCGCGATATACTGTAGATGTTTTAATGCCGGCCTTGCCGGGAATAAACAGCCGCATGGCCTCCGCTTGAGTACACAGATAGTAACTCTTGATCCATTCAGCCACTGCCAGCATATGGTTACTAAACCAGGGCTCACTGTCGAGAGTTGCATAAATCGGTTTCAATTCCCCGCCCTCAGCCATACCGACACTGATAACAAAGCCTTCAACCTTCCGACTGCCGAAAGGCACCAAAACCCGCCAGCCGGCACCGATAAAATCCAGGTCTTCGGGAACTGAGTAAGAAAATGAACTACCGATTCTTTTTACAGGCAAATTAATTAATACTTCCGCTATCAATTTCATGTTTACCACCGTAAACCTGACTTCCCATTTTAATCATAGCCACTTGTGAATTAACACATAAAAATAATCATAGGAGGGACTGTCAAGGCCCTCCTAGATTTGCTCTGATAGTCAGGAACGCTTGTGTCCCTGCAATATATTTATTCGTGGATTATACATTAATCCCTGCCCGCTGTTAGTATTGCCACAGTTAAGGAATTCCATATGTTGAATATAAAAACTTTGCAATTAATAAGTCTCTATATTTTGGCTTCCTGCCGCAATATTTCAGCTTTGTCGGTACGCTCCCACGGCAAGTCAAGATCAGTGCGGCCAAAATGACCGTAAGCCGCGGTCTGTCGATATAAAGGACGTCTGAGGTCCAACATTTTGATAATTCCTGCCGGTCTGAGATCAAAATGCTTCTGAATCAATCCAGCAATTATCTGTTCATCAACTTTTGCAGTTCCAAAGGTCTCAACAAGTACAGATACCGGATGAGCCACGCCAATAGCGTATGCAAGCTGAATTTCGCACTTGTCGGCCAGTCCGGCGGCAACAACGTTCTTAGCGACATACCGGGCCGCGTAAGCGCCGGAACGGTCTACCTTTGTAGGATCTTTGCCGGAGAAGGCACCACCGCCGTGGCGAGCCATACCGCCATAAGTATCGACGATAATCTTCCGTCCTGTCAGTCCGGAGTCACCTTGGGGGCCGCCAACAACAAACCGCCCGGTGGGATTGATGTAATATTTGGTGTCCGAATCAAGTAACTGAGCAGGTACGATAGGCTTAATGACGTTTTCGATAATATCTTTTTCAATTACAGCCATATCCACATCAGGCGAATGTTGGGCAGCAATAACTATGGTTTCAACCCGTACAGGCTTGTCATCTACATATTCAACCGTCACCTGAGTTTTGCCGTCTGGTCTGAGGTAAGGCATCAGTTCTGTTTTGCGCACTTCGGTCAACCGCCGGGCCAACTTGTGGGCCAATGAAATCGGCAGCGGCATATATTCGGGTGTTTCATTTGATGCATAACCAAACATCATGCCCTGGTCGCCGGCACCAATGGCTTCAAGTGCATCTGTCCCGCCTTTTCTGGCTTCAAGGGCTTTATCCACCCCCATAGCAATATCAACCGACTGTTCATCAATCGAAGTCATAACACCGCAGGTATCCCCGTCAAAACCGAATTTTGCCCGGGTATAACCGATTTCTTTAATCGTCTCCCGGACGATCTTGGGAATATCAACATAGCAACTAGTGGTAATTTCCCCGACAACGTGGACCAACCCGGTGGTAACCAGTGTTTCGCAGGCGACCCGCCCAAAAGGATCTTGGGCGAGGATGGCATCAAGCACACTGT
>Ga0364895_1070_pt2 | contig 18068 bp, 16 predicted proteins | sample SorcelJu500002C3_2_FD_206952 | JGI IMG/M metagenome (GOLD analysis project Ga0364895, IMG submission 206952) | Enriched cells from Trout Bog Lake Hypolimnion, Wisconsin, USA - BchlTB.July09.5000.02.C3 | ecosystem: Environmental > Aquatic > Freshwater > Lake > Hypolimnion/Profundal zone | place...
GTCGTCTTCGTCCTCCATCCCTCCCAGGATTTCAACGAGACGCTTGTTGCCACGAGTGGCCTTGCGGCGTTCCTCATACTCGGTGTAGCGACGCTTGATTGCCGCAATGTTCTCGGGCTTGCGTAATTCGCTCAGCGGCATCCCCTGATTCCAAGTGAAGGTCTTACCGGGGTCATCGCTTATTTTCTCATACTTCATCGCCGCTTCAAACTGTTCAGGATGGGTTTCAAGCAACCGCACCCACTCAATCGGGCGTTGGAAGAAACAAAAAAAGCAGCCGGAGTGCGTGCGGCCCCATTTGAGATAGGGTGGCATTCCGATGCCGCTGTCTTGCAGTATCTTCATCACTCCGGCGTAATCGACGCCATCTTCCTTAAACGGGAATACCGCTTTAATATTCTCTTTTGTGCTGATGTAACCGATGCGGTTCTCGTCTGCCCTGATGCCGACATAGCTGATGACGGGCTGCTCGCCGACGTATTCCTCGAACGGTTTCAGTTTGAGTAATTTGGTGCACCATCGCATCTGGGGTGACGGGAGATAGCCTCCGAAAACGTCGAGCCAGTGGTCGAATCCGGCCTTTGCGTTCAGCCGCACAATTTTCTTGCCCAGGAACGCTTCAACCCGGTTCAGGTATTCATACGTTTCGGTCAATTCCTTGTCTGTATCGCAAAAGACGTATTCCATATCCTTTATGCGGTCCCGCATGTAAAGGGCGAGGGCGGTGCTGTCCTTACCGCCTGACATGCAAAGAATGTGACGTGTTCCTTCGCTCATTTTGTTGATTTCTCCGCTTTCTCCAGCTTGGCCCAAATGGCGCGTGATGCTGCCGCCAGGCCAAGGCGCTTATCTTTGCTCAGGAGTGCTTCAAACTCCGATTGAAGTCCTCGAAGTTGAATTTCTTCATCGGCAGCGACGTGGATGACTTGTTCATGCTCGGTGCCATTGGCCTGCGTGATGGCAAGTCTGATACCAATGCCGTTCGCTGACGGCTTCCCATGCACGAAGACAATGCTCTCGACCCGATGAAAGCGCGTGGCGAGGGGGCCGAGTTCCTGTGTGAATAAGTCTTCCTCCGCGTCGTGCCATTTCGCAGGCGGCTTGAGCGCGAGGAAGCTGCCAAGGGATTCCAGCCAGTCTGACTCCGGCAAATTGTCGTCCATCAGCCGTAAGCAAAACGCACGGAGCTTTGCTTCGTTGACTCCAAGCACGACCTGTTCGGCACGCCGCGCCAACGCGGACCTAAACTGTTGGAACTGGCCAGGCAGGTCGAAGGCGTCTCGAAGCATCCTTCGCAGCCGCTCCTGCAACTCCGGGAACGCCGCCCGAAGTTCATCGAGTGCGGTTTTAAGGCTTCGGATGAACGGAGATACTTCCTTACTTGTCGTGGCGCTGGCCGAGAAGGGGTCGAAACCACAGGCTAAGGGCAAATCCGTAAACAGCAGGCGGGATGGCTCACGCGCTGCGAGGATGGCGTCACGCACTGCTAAAGCCGTGGACGGTAGCTTCTTGGTGTTGTGAACGTAGACGGGGAGCTGCGCGACGAACGAGCATAGGGGCTTCACTACGTCGAGCAACTCGACGCGACGCTCCCCTGTTGGCTTAACTTCCAGGACGCTAAGCAGCTTCTCGAAAAGCTCTGAGCGGATACCTTCAATTATGCAGTATTGAATTTCAAATCGCTCCGGCTGTTTGCTGAGCACGAGCATGGCTTCGCCGGTCATCTCTCGAAGGAAACTACCATCTTTGTAAAAGGCCACATCCTTCTCGTGGGCGATGGCGAACACTGTAAGCAGCAGTGGAATCATGCCGTCGCGCAAGCCAAATGGAGGATTCCTCAACTCTTCAAACAATCCTGTTAGTCCAATGCGAGCATCGGGCTGGCGCTGAACGATGTCTCGAATCTTCTTGAGGGTGGGGAGCACTCGGCTCTTTTCATCGCTTCGATGGTGTGGTTCACCGATGCGCCACTTGCCGTCGTGCTCTTGGTGTATGCCCGTGTTTTGCAGCACCGAGAGATACATGCTCATTTCGGGCGGTTTTTTGTCGGGATTCATCGCCAACAACGGGGACTTGCCGTCCGTGAACATCCTTTCGATGAGCCGCATCCGTGCCGCCGCCGCTGCGGAACTTAGACACCGCCGATTGACGAGTTCGTTGTGGATAAGCGGGGCTTCCGGATACGTCTCATCACAGATGCGCGAAAGTTCAGAGAGGAAGTGGCGACCGTCCTTAACTTGAAGGGTTTTACCTCGGTGAAACCAATTAAGAGATGTGCGTTCGCCAAACTGTTTGAAGGCAACTTGGGATTGCAGACGCCGCTCCAGCTGCTCCGCCGCCGCTCGAAGCTGTCGTGAAACTTCCTCACGACCATACTTGTCCGCGTTGAGTTCCAGCGTGTTGGTCGTAACCCACTCCCATCGTTGGACTTCCTGCACCAGACTCGCGAGATTGCTCAATGGTTCCGGCACGGCCACGACCCAGTTGAGTCTATCTTTAAGTTCGTCCAACCTGGCAAACTCGATGGCAACGTTGCGTTCCTCGACGCTTTCACAAAGGGGCAGTAGGATGAGGCCATCCGCTTTGCTGGTGGTGCTGGAGAGCAGCGCAGGTAGTTCCGTGACTGAGCAGTATTGCACATCGAAGTGTCGGAGGTTTCCAGTCTCGATGTAATGCCTTCGGGCCACGATGGGGCGCGTTTCAAGATACTCCTTGATGAGCGATGCTACGCGCTGTGGCGTATGCACAGCGCGTCGGGCCTCGTCGTAGGCTTTTTCGAGGTCGACTGATAGATGCGGCCACAAACAAAGGCCGCGAGCACGCCCACGGTCATAGATGACCCGTTTGACCCGTTGTAGCTTTTCCAGTGCAGCTTTGACTTGACGCTGTTGACCGTGGTCATCACCCGCCACAGCGCAAACTATTGTTTGCTCGGTAGCCAAGAAGTCGTCATTCAGCAGGTTTAGGATGCCGACCGTTTTCAATATTTCGATGTGCAGTGCATCCTCAGTCGCGTAGCTTTCGATGACGGATTCAATGAGATTCCAATGACTGCGGTAACTGTGAACGGCCAACTTGTGCCCGAAAGCGGTTCGGACGTAATCAAAGAGATGATGTAGGCGGTAAGCTCCGGTAGTGTGGAGACGGCGTTCGCTGAACGCCTGCAAACCGAACGGCTCGTTTGAGAGAAGGAAACTGAAGAGTGAGCGCTCGTTTTGCCCGAAGCGCCGGAATATCCGAATGAGCACCGGCAACACCATCGGGTGCAAAGGATACAGCCGAGTGGCCAACTCAACGAGCGGTTGTTTCTGAGCAGCCCCGAACCAACCAAGTTCAACCGTCTGCTCCATCGCCCGGCGAATCGAAGTCGCGTGCTGCTTAGGAATCTCCTGGACGCGCAGGTTTAGCGCAGAGGCGATGAGATGCCCGACCTGCTCCAGGGGCTGATTGAAGATAATCTCCTCGAACCGCCCCGCGACCTTTTCCCATTCGCGTTGTGCCGTTTGATTGAGATGGTCAGCGTAGGCGTTGAATCCTTGGTGCAGAAGGCACACAAGAAACAACGGTTTGTCTCCGCTACGCGAAGCAGCTTCCGCCAGGCGCTGAAGGGTGAATACATCCTCGCGATGAGGGTTGAGCGCAGCGAACTCAAGGAATTTTCCCAGCTCATCGATGACGATTAGCAGCCCCGTTCCCTTCGAGTCCGCGATGATGAAGGAATTGGCGTCAAGGACGGCGTCTACGATTTGTTCGTCGCTCGGTTCCACCTTTGCACTGAGCAACCGTTGGATGAGTTCGGCGGGCTTCGACTTGGTGCCACGTTTGTAGACGGCAGAAACGGTCTTGTGCAGCGCTTGCAGGATGGACGTGCCGAGCGTTTGACGCGAACAGGTGACGAGCACTGGCAGCAATTCAGGTTCTGCCACGCCGAGCTTCTTGAAATCGAAAACACGGACTAGGTGGGAAGGAAGCTTGTTGTCACGGCCTGAGAGCGCGTTTGCAACCAAAAGCGCGAAGCTGGATTTTCCAGAACCGTAATCACCCGTCACCCGCCAGGCTCGACGCCCTGACTTGGGCCGCAGGCCCTCCCCAATCCGGTCGCAGCACTGGTCAATAAAACTGGTCCTGACGTAACCAGACAACGCTGCCGAATCACTGAAATCGCGCTCCAGGTGAGCGGAACGAAGAAAACGGCTCTTGATGTTGAACAAGTCGGCGATTTTCCTCTCGGTCATTGCTCGCCTCCATATCGGTAGATGTGCCTGAAAAGCTCCTCGCCGTCCTGTATCTGGGGTCTTTGGACCTGCTGCAAGTTGGCCGATTCAGCGTAAACGAATAGTCCTTTGGTTTGGGAAGCCAACCGCTCGACTCGTGCCCGCACGTCATCCTCGGGGAGCTTGAGAATTTGACCGGGGCTGCCGTGGCCGTGCGCGACCTCTCGGAAGCTCAGCGTTGATTCGTTTGGGTGCCGTTTGTTCCAGAAATCATTAAGGCAATAGACGAAAAGTTCGGGCGTGATGTCTGGTTTTTCCTCGCGCCTAAACGCATAAACCGGTTCGTTTCTGCCAGCACTTCTGTCCACTGTGCGCTCGCCAACTCGCAGGATAAGTTCCAATTCGGTGAGTGGGGAATCGAGATTATCCTCCTGAACTTCGCCCTTTCGCCCCCTGGTGGGAACGTAGGTGTGCAGGAATGTGTCCCAGTGCTGGTCTACGGTGACCAAAGACAGCCCGTCGTCCTGTCGAACGGCCTCTTTGTGGAGTGCCCTGATGATGATGCTGGGCACCAACTCAGGCTCATGCCAGCGGTTGAGCAGGAAATCCCAGGCAAGCAGGGGATTGTCCGTGCCGGTAGAAAGGTTCCAATGAACCAGCCAAAGAGTGCGGATGTCCTCCAAGAATGGGTCGTATCCGTGCTCGCCCAGCAACTCGTGCCCAAGCTTCGTCACGGTGTGCCCTGTGCCCTTGGCACCGGCTGTTACCACGCCCGAAACCTGCGACCAAAACCTGATGGACCGAACCATGTTCTTTCCGACCCCCAGTTCAACCATAGCTCGGTCATCGTCGCTGAACAGTTTTGGGTCAGCCGCCAAACCCCTCACGGCCTTGGGCAGCCAAGTGTAGCGGCACGGGAAGGACTCATGCCCAGAAATTCGATAAGCGGTTTGCGCGTTCGGTTGCAATGCTTTACGAGTTCAAAACCCAGCTCAAACTGACCCCGAAACGCCTGTCAAAGCACCCGCGCTTCGGTCCCACAGCGTGCTGCCATCGGCGACAACAGCCCACCCGTCGCCATGTTGGGATGTTTGCTGACCTGAATCAACTCTTTTAACGGACCGTTTACGGCGGCGCTGGATGCGCAAGTTCATGGTAACACGAAACTTGCGCTTGCTGAATCGTCGTTACGACTTTGACAAGGCATGATGATTTGGTCCCGATGTCAATTCTGTCGAGTGGCGGGGACAACCAGAAGCCTGGTTGCCGTCGAATCCGAACGACTGCTCGTCGCTGGCAGCAATCCCCTTGTCAAGCGCGTCAGATTTGCCAAGCAAGGCCCTTGTCAAGGTTTCACCGGCACTTGCGCCGCTTGATTTTGTCCAAAGACCATCCAAGCCAGCGGCAGGCGTCAGACTTGGTAAGGCGCAAGCCACCCGCAAGCGCCCCTCAAGGGCACCCTTTGCCCGGTCGTCCAACTTGTCGGCATGGTCGGTCACAACACGGTAGGCTTCTGGACCTTGATGATGAGCCGATGCCGATGGTGAATCAACAATTTTGCAGGCTGATTGATGGCGCAAGTCCCTGCGCCCTGTCGGATTTGCGGATAGAAATCCCCAAGCGGAAAAGAAAGGCCGCTGTCAGTCGCGTGAGGGACGGTGTGGCGGAGGTAATTAGGGCATGTTTAACACCTTTGTCGCACCCGCAGTTGGCTGGCAACCGCCTCGCAGCCCAACCGCCTGTCAGCCGCCAACGGCGAAAAGGGCATCCCAGCAGGACCGAGGGGATTGGGAGGACGCCGCGTTGGAAGAGGACTGGGCGGCGGCGGTCGTCGGGTTTCTCCGCGAGCGCCGACGCGAAGCTGTCCCGTATTGGGAGGTTGTGAACGGCGTTGCCCAGGCATCGACCCAACCCGACCGATGGGAACTTAGGTTCGCAACTCGACGCATCCTGGCGACGGTGAAGGAGCTGCTGCACGAGAGGAAGATTCTGCGTTACCGTCGCCGGTATTTGGCCGTCCTCGACCATCCCACCGAGATTGTGTCACTGGAGGAATACCGCGCCATCCGTAAGAGGGCGGTAAGCGAGCGCTGCACCGCTGACAGCACAAGGCAGCTCGAAGCCGTCCAAACCGTTCAAAACCAGACTTAACTGACGTGCGGCCCTGCACTTGTGAGTCTCGACACGCCAAAGACCGAGGTTTTTACCCCTGGTTCAGAAAAATTCGTGAACCGGAGTCGGGGTGCCGGAGCGCGGCCCGCTAGAATGCCATGGGCCAGGATTGGTATGCCATCGTGCTGATGGGCACGATACCGTTCCGATGGGCACTATGTCGTGCTGATGGGCACTCACCTACATGTATGTGACCTGGAAGCGCGTCAAACCGGATGCCGACATCGGGTTCGACCTGAGCGAGGAATACCAAGCGGCGTTAGCGCTCCAGCCGCCAGCCCCGTAACCAAGCCTTGGCCAATCCCTCCTTCGTCCAGAGGAGCTTGCCATTCGCAAGCCCCTCTCCGAGTAGCCATGCCCGGTGAGGCGACCCCGACGCGCTGACCAGAAGTTCACCATAACCGGGGGCACAAGTTACAGCGCCTCGGCAGAATAGACCGGCGCTGGCCGCACTACTTCAATTCTGCCGCAGATGGCTTTAGCCTTTAGCGTGAGAAGCAGCCTCGGCCTCCTGGGCGAAGGCTTCCAATTCCTTGAGCGTTGGAACCTTCATTTTGGGCTGGGTAATCGCGCTGAACATCTGGGCTATTTTGGCTTCGTGGGCTTCACCTGCCGAGTCAAGAATGGGCGCAGGTTCCTGGCGGTCCAGGCGGACGCCCTTGGTCGTCATCGTCGCCCAGAAGTCATTGCCGTTCTCCAGGTCCAGGATGCTGTAGGGGCGCTTGGGAGTCACGCCACGGCGGAAGTAATGCGCCAGGTCCACAAAGCCGGTCGTGTCGAGTTGAAACTCCCACGGCTTTAGGATTTCGGACTCGCTCATCAGCTGAGTATCGCCCCGGCCAGGGTCAATTTCATAGACCAGGCAATAGGTGAGGTAGGTGATTCTGGCTCTGAGGTTGAACCCGAAGGTGCGGACGCCGTCGTCATTCTGGGCTTTCAGGGCCTGGGCCAGCTCGCAGACGGGACAGGGAGCGTTCGGGTCGCCGCCGAAGTCAGGCGACACGCACTGAGGGCAGACAATGGAGGCTTGGTTCAACCAATGCTGGCCGTTACGGACAAACCACAGGTTGCCCGCGCCCAGGCCGACCGGCAGGAACCGGACCAGCCAGGCTTCATTGACTCTTTCAAAGTTCACCCGCCGCACCGAGTGGAAGTTGCGGGCGTGGATGAACTGCATCTCAACGTCGAGGTAGGCAAGGAAGTTGGGCGCGAGGCGTCCCTGAACCTCTTGGCAGGGTTGTTCTGCCACTGCGGCCTTAGCGTTTTCAGGAAGGGCTTGCGATGCGACGCCGTCAAGGCGCTCGGGGTCGCCTGCGGGGACGGCGCGGTAAACGTTCACCATCCGCCCGCGCCGGTCGCCGGTTCTATGGTCCACAACGATGAATCCCAATGCGCAAAGTTCGCTGACGCGTCCACGGACGCTTCGGACGGACTGGCAGCCCTCCGGCATGAGTTTGGCGAGCTGCTGGGTGGTGACCGGCCCGTTGCGCTGGAGCGCTTCGTAGGCGCGACGGCAGCCCGCCCCGAGCGAGCTGAGCGCCTTTGTCCCAGGTGATGCCTGGGGATGCTGGCCGCTGTCGTTGATATTTGAAGGAGGCGTCGGTGTCATACTTCTCTCTATTCCGCTGAGGTTGAACCGCGACCGGTCCGTGGTCGAGATTCAGGCCCTGGCGGGCCTGCCCCCGGAGGGGCACGGACCAGTCACGGTAAATTAAGTTTAGGTCTATTGTCATACGGCTCTCGACTGCCGGTCTAGAAGGGAAGAACGTGGCTTCTGCGGAGTGGGTGAAGTTTTATTCGTAAACGTTTTACCCGTATCGCATGGCCGCTCCGAAGAGCTACGCATCGACCAACTGCCTCTCCATTTGCCGCGCCTCCTGCCGGGCGCGTCGGATGCCTGCATCAATCTCCTTGCGTGGTAAACTCGTCATCGTAGTGGTCATCGGGAAAAACCTGGAAGATTCGGCGGTTACTCAACTTCCCCACCCAGCCCCATTTCGTCTGGCGAAACGAGGCATAGCCCCGCCGTTCCAGGCTGCGCCGGGCTCCGAAAAACTCGTGGCCGGTGATGTCGAAGTCATGGGGGCGCAACAGCGCCTCGCCGAGCGCCAGGCTGTAAGGATGCCGTCCCTCACGCAGGTTGGCGTATTGCGCGATTATACAAAGGAGGGCAAAGGCCGGGCGGCTGCACTCACGCATGGCAATACCCATGTCAGGACCGAGGTTTACCCTGACACGGTTTTCATTCGGCTGCCCTGGCTCGTTCTCGTAAAGCCAGTCCTCGTCATCGGGCTCGTCGGATTCGTTGGCTTCGTGAACGTGAGCTGACCCGCTGCCCAGCGGGGCATGAGGATGTTGTTGGTGATGTTGTTCGTGTTGCTCTTTCATGGTTTATGGTCTTTGACTGGGGTGGTTGCAGGTGGTTACATCCAGATTTCAGGAGAAGCCTCCAGGCCCAGGCTTCGCTTCAAGCGGCGCGGATTCGTGCGGGTGCGCTTCTGGGGCTTGTGCTCCTGCACCAACGCGCCCCGCGCCTTGGCCTTGGCTTGCTTCTTCCGGCGCTCCTCGCGCATCGCTTTCTGCTCCCGCGCCCTTTTCCGCCGAATTTTCCTGTGCCAGCCAGGCTCAGCGCCGACGCAGGTGCCGGAATCCGAGAACGTCATGTTCCCGACCGACTTGCGCCGACGCAGGTAGAGAAGTTCGCGGTCATATCGGAATTTGGTGAAAATCAGGGGAATGTCCTCACCCAGGAGCTGAGCGAGATGTGTTTCAAGTTCGATGACATACCGCTCATTCCAACTCCCATCCTCCAGCCGTGCCTGGGGCCTGGCCATCGCGTCTGCCACTATCTTGCCGATGGGCACGACTTTCTCGATGTAGGTGACGCATCGCTCCAATTCTTCGGCGGAGCGCATCGGACAGACCTTCACGTCGGGGTGAAAATCGTGGTGCATGTGCTTGCGGTATTTCTTCAGGCCCCTGCGCATCAGGTTGTATATCTCTTCCGCGATGAAAGCGGCGTTGGTTTCTGAACCGTTGGCGATGGCGTGGCCGTGCATGTTCATGCGGGTATCGGCACCCGGTTCCAGCCGGAAAGCGCCCTCCAACTTGTTGCGGTAGCCATCGACCATACCGGATTGATACAGTTCATCGAGCGCTTCCTGGACGACCAGGCCAAGGATTCGGGCGTCATCGTAGCCGAGGTCAGGAACCTCGTGAGCAAGCTCGACCGGATAGGCGTCGTAGCCACGGTCGCCTTCACCGGCCAGGGGCATCGACGGGTCGAAGTCCGCCACTACGAACTTGGAGTTGTTGGTATTGGACGTGAAGCCCAGGGTGAGGAACCACCACGCTTGCGCCTGCCCGAACGCGCCGGAGTGCTCACCGAACGCCTCAACCATTACCTTGAGATGGTCAACCCAGAGGCAGAGCGGGCACAGGTCGGGTTTGTGGCAGCGGCGGCTGTTTTTGGCACTGGACCAGAGTCCGCAACGGATTATCGAGTCCATGTCGCGGAACGGGCCGAAGACCAACGGTGTAACGTGGGCCAGCCAGTCGACGTTTCGCATGGCCTTCCTGAAGTAGCCGTCTTCACCGTCCTGATTCTTGTGGGTGATTTTGGAGGCGATGATTTCCAGGTAGGTTTGGACGTAATCGTTGAAGTGGCAGCGGTGGTAGAAAAGGTAGTCGAAGAATTGGCGGTCCAGGGACCGTTTTGCATCCCAGCGGAAGAAGGCGGGGTCGTCAGCGTAGTGCGATTCAATCAGGCGCTCGTAGTTGATGGAGGCGGAGGTTGCTCGTGCGGATTCAGTGGTCTTGACGCGCTTACGTTCAAAACGCTCTTCAACTTTGAAAGCGTTGAGGATGGCTTGGGATTCAGGAGGGAGGGCGTCGTCTCCAGTATCAACGTCAAGAGCGTCAGCAGACGCATCGACGGCAGCATCGACAGGAGCGTCGTCAGACTTGCGGGGATGATTGCGTTTATGACGTGGCATGGGTCAGCTGGAATCCCCTGAAGGAGGGGAGGAGATGTCGATGCGATGTGAAGACTCGTATTGACCCTATAGTTGCCAAAGCGGTTTTACCGCTAGAAGACGACCGGGATGGGAGACCAGAGTCAGGGCGCAGGGTCACGCCGCCCGGACCACGACCGATGGAATACCGCGCTGGCCCGAGGTTGAAATCCAGGCGCTGACCGGCCTTCCCCTGGCGGGGCACGGGCCAGACGCGGTAAATGCGGTGTTTGTCAGACTTCAGGTTCACGGTTTTCAACGACCGGTGGGCGCTACGCCCAACTTATCTACGAGGGAGAACGGAAGTTCTTGGAGGGGCGGCTCCTTGATTTCGTAAACGCCGGGCAAGGAGCGACGTGGAACCAGGATGTCAGGAACGCAGGGACTCAGGCATCTGGGAGGAGGCTGCGAATCGTGCTGGGATGAGTGGTAGGGCGCAGGCCGTGAAGTGGGTTCACCCTGGGAGGCGGCTCAGCGCCATTCCGGCTGAGCGGCGGGAGTCCGTTCCATCGTTCGGCGTAGCCGGAGGATTGCGTGGCCGTCACGCCAAGTGCCAGGTCGGCCATGCCATTAGGAAGGGTTGCAACCTCGACCAAGAAAATAACGGGCCGCGCCCAAAACCAGCCATCCCAACTGGTGGGCAAAGCGTAGGGCGCTCATACCGCGTCGGCGCGGCTCTTCACGCGCACCTGAGCTAGTCGTCGCGCTTGGGCAGGAACCTCAGCCGCTAGATAGGACAATGATTACGAAGAAATGCGGCCACCTTACAATGCGCAGCGTGTAGAGCTGAAAACCGTTCAATCACCATCGCGTCGCCAGCCATCGAAGCATCGAAGTCCACGAGGTCGTAAAGCTCCTCGGTCAGTGCCTGAACCTTGGCCGCAATGGCCGCGAACCTGCGTCTAGCCAGCAGTGGCCCAAGCCTCCCCGCTGGTTCAATCCGCTGGTTTGCCTTTACGGCAAGCCCCGGCAGCTGCGCAAGCCAATCGCCAAGGTGGCCGAAGTCATCCTCTCGCGCCGCCCTACACAACGCCGCGTAAACGTCGGGCGGCATCCGCACGGTGAACGGGGCTTTACCGGCCATAGGGCGACCGGGCTTACGACCGCGATTTTTGTTGGCTGGCATAATTGTTGACGTTGAAAATGTCACGACCCGCTTTTCGATATTTCAGCGATGCTTGCGTCGGGCTGTGACCCGCCCACACCAGACTGGCCCGACAAAACGGACATGGCAAGGCGTTCGTTAACGATGTCATCAATTCGGAATGCCCTTGATTTCGCAGTCCTACATAACGGATTGCGCTGCCCCGCAACGAAGGTTCACATGCTAGCTCACTCTCCAGCGTTAACGAAAATAACTACGTTCTTCCTTTTCATGATAGGCGAAGTGGCAAAGTTCAAGTATAGCGAGTTGTTGAGTGTGCGACGGCTGCCGGGCCGGTTATTGGCCGAGGAGGTAGCCGTGCTGCTCGGGTTCAAGCCCCATGACATTCCGGTCCTGGTGAAAGCCGGATTGCTCAAGCCGCTGGCATCGGGACCGACCAACTGCGTGAAATATTTCTTCGCGGAAGAAATCGAAGGTCAGATGAGGAATCGCCTGTTTATCGAAAAGGCCACCCGCGCCGTCATGCGGGGCAGGAACACGGCGACAGCCAAAAAGGTGCTGGCTCCCTCTGACACCCTCACGGCCAACGCCGCGTAGCTTTCCAGCTCGTGACTTTTGAAAGTCCTTCCGGTTTCGGATTCAACTCGTCTTGGCTTTGTCCACTGCGTCAGGGCCAAAGTTCACCGTGATGGTCTTCGCCTCCGCTTCTCTCCTGGCCTCCTCCTTAATCTCCTTCAGCCATGCTTCCGGCGTGGGCACTTGGGCTTCCGCCTTTCTGGAGTAGGCACGGTGGACGGCTTTTGACCCATGTCCCAACGCCTGCTGCGCCCACCGTTCCGGGTAGCCAGAATCGGCGGCACGTTGCGCCCAAGCATACCGATACCCATGGAGGGTGATTCCCGTTATGCCCAAGCCGATGCAGCGCTGCTTAAACTCGGTCGCCCGGTCAGCTGACCGCACCGTGCGCAGGTATGGGAAAAGAGGTCCGTGGTCTGGCAAGCTGCGCAGGACGGCAGCGACATCATCCCCAAACCGAATTGACGCAGGGTCGGCGTTGCGCCCCAGGAGCTTCTTCCGCGAGTAGGTAATCGTCTGATGCTTCCAGTCAACGTCTTCGGCGTTGAGACACGCCACGTCCGTCTGGGAACCGCCCAGGTGCCAGCAGAGTTGATAAAAGGCCCGACGCTCCGGGTTCAACTCGCGGTCGATGATGCGCTGGTGCTCCTCCGGTTTGATTGCCTTGCCAGGATGGTGGACAACCTTGGGCCATTGGCGTTTGGGCACGATGGATTTTAACAGCCAATCCATATCGAGAGCGAAGTTGTGCAACCGCCGCATGTAAACGTTCGTGCTCACGGTCCCTTTGTTCACCAACTTGATTAGGTCTTCGGCGGTCGTCTCAATTACAGCGCGTTGGCGGATGCAATCAAAGGCATGGTCTTTCACCGCCGTCTGCCAGCGCCGGAGGGTTTCTCCGTGCTTTTGTTCCAGCACGGCACTCATTACGTCCTGCCAGTTGCGCGTGACCATTTTCACGTCGGCAGCCCGGAGGTAGGCCAGGGCGATGCTGCGGTTGATGGCCGGTTGCCGGGCTGCCTCGTTTCGGGCGTTGAGCAGGCGCTCCGCCGTAGGCCGGTCCTGAGTCCGCAAGCTCTCCTGCTTACGGGTGACGTTATCCTGGAGGTAGAACCCTCCGCCCCTGGCGAAATTCTGGAAGAGCCGGTAACGCTCGCTCATGTCTAAGCCCATGTTGAAGAGGCTAAGACAAACGACCTCCATGCGGTTAGCCGCACGGCGGCGCATACGCCCGCATAAGCAGAAAAGTGGCAGCAACAGGCTGTCTGCTTGAGGGTTTGCTTGAGGCGGTTCCGACCGATTTTCCAACTCGTTGCCTGTTAAGTGGTTACGAGATGGAGGCGAGGGTCGGAATCGAACCGACGCTTCGATTCCAATCGTTTCCATTGCGACTTTCCTAGGAAAAGTGGCACTATTGAACGCCATTGACAGCAGTATTCGCTAGCAGTATGCTAGCAGGCGAAATGGCCAGCGTATTCAAACGCCCAGACTCAAAGTATTGGCACGCAGGCTGGAGAAGTGTTGACGGCACTTTCCACTTGAGGTCGACCAAGCATGAGGACCGAAGCAAAGCGCTCGGTATCGCGCTTGAATGGGAGCGTGTTGACCGGAAGGTGGCACGGGGCGAAATGGTCGAGACCCAGGTTCGGCAGGTCATCAACGACATCCTGGAAAAAGTTGGCGAACCAGCGATAGACGTTCCCTCGATCAGAGCTTGGTTTGGTGAGTGGATTAAGGACAAGGAGGCCAACAAGACCGAAAACACCACCGAGCGTTACCGCAAGGTGGTGGATGATTTCCTAGCCCATCTTGAAGAGCGAGCGGACAGGCCATTAACGGTCCTGACTCCACGCCACGTCCAGACATTCATGGCCAAACGTCAAAAGCAGAAGGTGTCAGCCACGACGGTGAACTTGGATGTCAAAATCATTCGGTCGGCATTGAACAGAGCTCGGAAACAGGGGTTAATCCAAACAAACCCTGCTGAGGCGGTTGACCTGCCGGAGCAGCAGAGCGTCGAGCGGGGCACCTTCACGACCGCCGAGGTGAAAATGTTGCTGACTCAGGCAACGGGCACCGAATGGGAAACCGTGATCATGTTCGCCTACTTCACCGGGGCAAGGTTAGGCGATTGCGTCAAAATCGAATGGGACCACGTTAACCTAATGGACGGCACGCTGAAATTCCTTGAGACCAAAAATAAAAAGTGGATAACGGTCCCGCTGCATACCGACCTCCAGGAGCACCTTTCCAAATTGGCCACGAGCGACAAACCGCAGAAATACGTCACCCCGCACATGTCGAGTCTGGGGCCTGGCGGTCGGCATGGGTTGTCGGAGGGTTTTAAGCGCATCGTCACGAAAGCCGGTCTCGACCTGCAAACCGTTCAGGGCACCGGTATCCGCAAGATTTCCAAGCGGACGTTCCATGCCCTTCGCCATTCGTTCACCAGCGCCCTCGCCAACGCTGGGGTTTCGCCCGAGCTGCGCATGAAATTGACCGGCCACAAATCCGCAGAGATCCATCGAGGCTATACGCACCTCGAAATGGATACGCTGAAAGACGCCATGAAGAAAATGCCGGGGCTGAACCCTGAAAAGCCCGCAAACTGACAATACTCCGTTTGACTCAATTTTCCATGCCCTTTAGTGGCCCATCACGATAAAACGCTATGAGATACGCCCACCCAGAGGCCGCACCCAGTAATCAAATGGACTTTGTACGACAATTTCTACGGTTCCGAAAGACCACAAAATCAGCCCCCAAGCATCAACATCTACGAGCGGTCCAAGAACGAAACGAAATACTGGAGCGACACGAAAAGATACGCAAGCCTCTGAGAGACGTACTTCAGAAGGCCTGCGAGAACAAACTGGATTGGGGAAGCCACGAGGTCTTTCAAGCACTTTGGGTGCTTGACGTGTCGTTCAGAATTGATCCCATTGGACGCCAACCGGAGCACCCGCTTTTCACCTGGTCTCTTGTTTGCGAAGCTCCACAATCGTGTCTCACCGCGAAAGAGCATGCCGAATTCTACGAGGGCATTCTCAAGAACAATGGCCATCCGGACTTTCATAGATTGGCTGCACAATGCCGCAAAGCAGCCTCGAAGCTGGAACAGAGCAATAGGACAGGCGCTTCGGCGTTAAAGGAGTTGGTGGCTGCATACTACAGGCAGGCCGAGCGTTACGACAGATTTGCTGAACATCCACAGTATAGTCGCTGGGTCTCCAGCAAGAAGTATTATGGAGTAACATCGAAAACAATCCGGACGAAAGCCAAGTTTTGGAAATCCCTTCAATGCCATCCGTTGGATTTGGCACAAGATGTTTTAGGTGGTAAGAAGGTCGTATTGGGTGACATAGATCCGCTTGACGCTGGAATTGCCTTAATCATGGAGAAGGAGAACCCGGACGTGCAGCAAATGGCCTACCACAATGTGACTCCTGGAGCTATTGAACCAGTAGCACGTTTACTCGCAGCTGCCATGGGGGGAGATACCTTGCCATTAAGAGCGGCTGTTGTTGCGATCAATAACATGGTTGGGATGCTCAATGATTTTCTGACCTTGTATCCTGAGACCTCCCGAAAGGTGGGCCGAATTGTGGACCGATGGCCGATACTATGCTCGAGGCATCCCAGGTTGGCCCATGATGCAAACCGAATAATGGCTCAGGTTGATCTCGGCAGGGACTTTGATTTCTTTGTGAATAAAGGGGCACGATGGGACGAAAGAGACAGATTCACCAGCGTTGCACGGGGTTTGTATCGGCACATTGGAACAGTGCGAGATCATCCTGATTCACTGGGTTTCCTACCGTACGCTCAAGCCGCTCTCGCGCTACCTCCTATACCCCATGACCCTGCCGCGATCGCTCAAAGTGACACTGCGCACAAATGGTGGAACGTGGCGAAAGAGGCTTTTTTATTCACGTATCCCGCGCCTGAAGAGGTTGAATGCTTGAACCACCTCATCAAGGGCAAAACACGCCATATCCCGAGCAAGGTTGGTTCAAGGATTTTGGAACGTCTTGAAGCCCGCTTCCTCAGCTTGTTTGGCAAAAAGGTCGAAAAAGGACGGGCGGAGGCGGCCAAAAGATCGAGGCAGGCAAAGTAGCCTCCGGGCGGACGAATATCCCCACGGCTGTTGTCTCGAAGCTGCCAGTTCCCTACAACTCCATCTTCCCCGAGTTCACACCCCTTGGTCGGGTAAAGACGGCACGCTTATCGTGCCGTCGTGTTAAAGAACAATTCTAGGTCAGCACGATCGCCGAGGCAAGAGCAGCCCCGCCCGTCGATTCCGGAGCAAACGCGTCCGGTCCACGCTCAAGACTTCGGAAGCCGTGGCTCAACTGCGACTCCGTCAGCCCATTGCCAACCCGCGCTGGCTCCTGACCCAGAAGCTGAAGAGATTGTCGCCAAGATCGTTGGGCCAACCGCTGCCCCTCGCTTCACTACGGCGCCGGTGGCCTTCGGCAGCCCCAGACCTGTTCTGCCTGAGTTTGGCCGATGGCAGGATGTCCAGTACTACTTCGGCATAAAAAGGGGAACTTTATACAATTGGCTAAAGGAGGGGAAGGTGAAATCCGTCTCCATGCGCCGCAAGGGGAACAAGCACGGGTGCCGCCTTTTTTACCTGCCCGGCATCAGTGAGTATCTCCATTCCCAACTCGATGCGTAACCCCTCGGAAAGTGCACCCTCAAAATCAAACCAATTTGGAGCTGGGGTCAAAGGCTCACACCCAGGCCCAGTTAACAAAAGAACCTGTGAGCCATAACAAAACGCCGCCCGAACGAAAAGGCGGCAAGAGAGAACAAGTACAATGCTAATAAAAGCTAAACCCAGTAATAAGGCGATCCTCGCCGAGGCGACTTACAATTCAAATGTAGCCTCGGTCAAAGGCAAACCCACCGATGCCGAGCCCAAGAAAGTGGTTCTTGGCTTCAAGATCCAGGATCAAGAGGGAGAAGTCGTAAAGGAGCTGCCATTTTCTTTCGAAGACGGTAGCCCGTTACGTAATGACGTAGAGACCATCCTCAGGAGGCAGTTCACCAAGACCGAGGCAATCGAAGGCTTCGATCTCATTGGTCTGATCGGCAAGCCCTGCCAGGTCATCGTCATGCACAAGTCCGGCGCTGGCGGCAAACCGCTCGCCGTGGTCAGTGTGGTCCTCCCGGCCGCCCAACCCGTGGTTCAGACTGTGACTACCTGATGGACCCCAACCGTGGCCGCCTCCATCGCGGAGGTGGCCACGGTTTTGAATTCACCTCTAATATTACTATGTCAACTTCAGCGTCCCCTTCGCTGACGATGCCGCTTCCCTTTCCCGCTCCTCTGGTCGTGCGGGCCAAGGGGAGTCGGCTGCCAGAAATAGATTCAGGAAATGACCTCATCACCGATACCGCCTTGGTGGTGCCCCAGGAGATCGTTCCCGGCCTTCTCCACGCTGGGACCAAGGCCGTGTTGGCCAGCGGCAGCAAGGCAGGGAAGACCTGGGTGCTGCTCGACCTAGCCACCAGCATCGCCACCGGCACTCGCTTCCTAAAGTGGTCCACAACACCCGGCAAGGTCTTGTTCGTCAATTTCGAGATTCACCCGGCCTTCATGAAGGCGCGTCTGCAAAAATTGAAGGAGGGGAAGCAACTTCCCAATCTCGACAACTTCAGCGTTTGGAACCTGCGTGCTCGCGGTGCTGATTTCGAGACATTGATCGACGAGATCACCGACCGCGTCCGCGATGAGCGGTATGCTTTGGTCGTCCTTGATCCAATCTACAAATTGCTGATTGGCCGAAACGAAAACACCGGCGTTGGGGTAGGAGTTCTCTGCCACCAGATTGAGCGGTTGGTCGAACGAACTGGGGCGGCGGTGGTTTATGCCCATCATTTCACTAAAGGCAATGCCGCAAAGAAGAAAGCGATAGATCGGATGAGTGGCAGCGGGGTCTTCGCCAGGGATGCGGACACCATAATCACCCTGACCGAGCA
>Ga0364895_1013_pt1 | contig 17198 bp, 13 predicted proteins | sample SorcelJu500002C3_2_FD_206952 | JGI IMG/M metagenome (GOLD analysis project Ga0364895, IMG submission 206952) | Enriched cells from Trout Bog Lake Hypolimnion, Wisconsin, USA - BchlTB.July09.5000.02.C3 | ecosystem: Environmental > Aquatic > Freshwater > Lake > Hypolimnion/Profundal zone | place...
CAGGTTGGTGGTGTCAAAAAGCACTTTGGATTTCTTCTTACGCAGCTCATCTTCCGCCTTGAGCACCGTCAATCCCTTTGCCACGGCCTGGCCGAAAGTAGCTGAATACTCAAATGCAAAACCGCCCCGAACAAGCGATTCACGGCGGCTCATCCAGGCACCTGCAGCTGTCCCTGTACCACGATGACCCTCATCGACCAGCACCAGATTGTTTCCTTCGAACGCTTCTACAGCAACAGTCTTGTCACCCATCTCATCGCCCAGCTTGTTGATATCAATGACTTCAACAGCGCCCCGGACTACACTGCGGTTTTTGTCGAACAGGCTGCAAAAGCCAAACCCCGAGAGCTGCAATTCTGCCAAATGCTGGCGCGATAAACCTTCGTTTGGTGTGAGCAGAATGATCTTGTCCGGGTATGCTTCTTTTCTACCATTTTGGAAGTAATGAAGATACTGTCGGATATTGACGTGCAGCAGCAGCGTCTTGCCGCTGCCGGTAGCATTCCAGTATGCCAGCTTGTTCAGCTCATCGGCTTCAAACCGCTGAAAATGATGTTCAGCTTCCTGCTCGCTGTTGTAGACCTGCAACCTATCATTCAGACCATCCAGCAATTGCTGCCGATGGTTGAAATACCAGTCAAGGTAGATCTCGGTAAAGAGCAGCGAAAGGTACTGGAAGTACTTTATGTTAAGCACAACCCCTTCGACTTTGTTGCGCTGTTCTGTTATGGCATTCCAGTGCCCGACAATATTCAGGTCATACCTCCGCAGGGTTTGCTCGCTAATGCGATCAACCTCAAAGAGATTCTGGTGCAACTCATGAAAAAATCCCGTCTGGCCGTCATCCTCAATCCCTTCATGGCGATCCTCCCCAAGCTGGTTTTTCAGTGCGTACAAACTGCCTCCTTTGAAAAAGCCCATCATCCATTGGTTGAGCACCAGCTCCACATGGAAACTGCGTTTAGCGGCTTTACTCATTATCGCTCCCATCCGCTTTATACGCTTCTGCCTGCTCCAATAACAGCGTGCGTTCGCGCTCGAGCTCTTTTCGCAGTTCTTCTTCAGATGGCAATACCAATTTATAGCGGCTGGCGAATAACTGTTCGCTTCCATTCAAGACCGAATAGCGAACCACTGACTCATCCTTTTGCGAACACAAAATAATGCCGACAGTAGGGTTATCGCTCTCTCCCCGTTTCAGATCGTCGTACATGCGCACATACATGTCCATCTGCCCGATGTCCTGATGCACAAGCTTTCCGCTCTTCAAATCAATCAGCACAAAGCACTTGAGCAGGTAGTTGTAAAAAACAAGATCGATATAAAAGTCCTGTGACTCGGTACTGATGCGCTGCTGACGGGCAACAAAAGCAAAACCTTTGCCAAGTTCCAGCAAAAACGCCTGTAACTTGTCCATCAACGCCTGCTCCAGCTTTGACTCCAGCAGCTTGCCTGTGCCGGGCAATCCAAGAAACTCGAGCATCACGGGATCGCGCACGAACTCACGGGGGCTACAAGGCAGTGCTGCGATATTGGCTTCAGCCTCAGCCTCCACGCTGGCCTTGTCGCTGCTGAGGAGCAAGCGCTCATAGTACAATGTGCCAATCTGCCGATCCAGTACGCGAACATTCCAGTTTTGCAAAGCAGACTCATTCATGTACCACTGCCTCGCTTCGGGGCTATCAACACGCAGCATTGCCCGATAATGCGACCAGCTCAATTCGCGACGCACTGTGTCGTAAATTGGAAAAGCAATATAAAAACGGCGCATATGCCGCAAATTAGTGGCATCGAACCCTCTGCCAAACTCACCAGTCAATGATTCTGCCAGTCGCGACAGCAGCTTTTTGCCATAAGCAGCGCGTGCCTGCCCGCCTTGCTCAAACTCCACGATATGGCGGCCAATCTCCCAGCAGGTACGCACCTGAATGACATCCACTGTCCGCTTTGCTTCATTGCGAGCATCAACAATCAGAGCGCGCAACTGAGCAAGCAATACATCGATATTCCCCGAGAGGCTCCGATCATGCTCGTTCATAGGCACCTCCATGGTTGCATATTGAAAAGTCCCACAGCCTGTGGGACAAAGTGAGGTTGTCCCATTTATACGCCCTCCACGCTGAACATGCGGCTCAGAAACTCAGGCTCGATCTGGCGAAGTTTCAGGGTTTTGGTAATACCGCCCTCAGCTTCGGTAGTGGTGAAGACTGCGGGAATGTTATGGTCACCGTTGATGTAGACAATATCGAATTCACTGTCTCGCGGGTTGATGGCAAGTTTTTCACAGAGACGGTCCAAGGTTTCATAATCAACCAACTCCAGATCCCGCCATAATACGAGCGTTTTTTCGCCTGTCGGGAGCAAGCCTGTTACCAGCACAAAGCCTTTATCGCGCTGCATATCAATATGCTTCACACGCAAGCCGATGAGGTAGTTGAAGGTTTCAACCAGATCAATGGTTCGCTCTTCATAAGCGCCTGCCGAATCGACTGTAACCTTGAGCTTGCAGTCAAACGGCTTGTTGAAGTGCTCCACCGAAAGAAGCGACCCCCGGCTTTCGATGTCGAGCAGATAGTGCAGGAGATACTCCTCCTGTGCTGATTTTGGCAGCATGTCGAGCAGCTTTTGTTGCTTTGGGGTACGGCGAAGATGGAGATTGTTCAGCGTGTCTTCGTAGCTTTCGATTTTGAGGACTTTGAAAGCATGGGAGGTGCCGGTCTGCGGAGCCGTAGCTTTGCCGTCTTTCCATTCAGAAGAATAAATGACCTTCTGGATGCGGGGTTTCAGAACGGTATCAAAGTAATCTCCTTGTTCGACGAGGATGTATTTCCTATGACCCTTATCTGCACGATTTAGATTAATGACGGCATGACCGGTTGTACCGGAACCGGCAAAGTAGTCAAGAACGTGAGCATTTCGATCACAATTTGAAACTAGTAGACTGTCTTCAACAGCTCGGATAGACTTGGGGAAAGCAAAATCACTTAATGTTCCAAAAATTCCTTTGAGGAGGTTTGTACCATATGAAGTTGCGGAGTATTTGCTATCGTCCCAAACAGTTAAAGGGAGTGTCCCATCCATATTCAATCTGGACTTTCTGTACAAAGATAGATTTCCTTGGCTATCCTTTCTTACGCATAATTCATCGGGGTTCTCTAAGACAGTTTTGATTTCCCATTTCCATACTCTCTCTTCGCCACTTGGCGTAATTGGATAAATAATACTTTCATTATCGCTTGGCTGCTCCAACAATAACCAAGTTTTTAAATGCTCGTTCCACTGCAGTGCAGGAATTCTAAACGATGAAGAACTTACAAAAATCGGATAATGTGCTTTTGGCTGGGCTCGCCTTAATGCGTTCGCTCCACCATGACGTCTGAAATTTGTCCATTCATAAGGGCCTTTCTCATCAACCAAATCATATCGAGATTTTTGCTTATCGGAATGAGTTAACCTTCCAATAGCCGAATCAATAGATTTACCATAAAATATTCCATACTCATGGGCAATTGAAAACCCTTTCGTTGTTGACCTTCCCGAAGGATTATTCTTTATCGCTACAACACCCAAAAAGTTATCTTTATCGAATATTTCGTTGATCAGTGACCGGAGTCGATGAAATTCAAAATCATCTATAGTTACACACAAAACACCATTGACTGTAAGCAGTGTATGTGAACTTTTAAGTCTATCATTTATCAGGGTAAGCCATGAAGAGTTCTTGTAACTATTTTTGTAAATAATTTCAGAAGCAGATGTATTGTAAGGTGGGTCAATATATATGCAGTCAATCTGTTCTCGATACCGCTTCTGCAACAGATTCAACGCCTGAAAATTATCCCCATGTATCAGTAACCCATCAAGGCTTTCATCCAGATTATCCAGGGCTGCAAGCAATGAGTTTTTGAATGCAGCATCAAAAAGTGCACTGTCCACCATCAGATATGGGTGCGCCTTCAGGTACTCAACGCTTCCAATTTCGGCCTTGCTGAAGAGGTCTGGCTTGTCAACGGCAACAGCATCAAGCATCCCGAGGCTTTCCCATTGTTCCCACTGCTTTGGATTAGCGGCAATTTCCAGGTAGAGGCTTTCCAGACGGTCGAGCGTCACGCAGTAGTGGGCGGAAACGACGAACTTCTTTTTCAGCCAGAGCTTTTTCTGGAACTCTTCGAGCTGGACAAGGAAGGTGATCAGGTCGAGTGCAATGGAGCGCAGGGTCTGAATCATGCGCAGGCTTTTTTCGATGTCGGCAAACTTTTCAGCATTTTGCACGTCATCGAGGTGCATCACTTCGTTCTTGATGTAGAAGTCAAGTTCACGGCGCATAAAGCCGCCTAAATCCTTGTGGATAAAGTAGTCGGCGCTGTTTCGGGTGGTATAGTTGGTGATGCATTTTTCGAGCAGGGTTCGCTGCGGGTTTTTCTCCGTAGGCTCCCGCTTGCTCAAATCCAGCCAGTGGCTTTTCACCGTTTGGTCATCCAGAACAGCCCTGACAGCCGCAAGTACCAGTTCCTCCTGCTTGGTTCCTTTCGGCATGGCCTTGTATTCAAATCGCAAAACCAGCTCTCCCTTGACCACTTCGACCGGCAGCAAGGTCTCTTCATATTCATCGCCTTCATCGTCAACAAGCGTGCGGGTGTGCGGTTCGATCAAGGCAAAACGGCGCTCCTTGTCATTGTCCTTGCGGTTATCCTTGGCGGTATCGGCAGTCACAAGACGAAAGCTGACCGTACGGCCATCGTCAAGCTTGAAGCCGTAGTTTGAAAAGTTTTCGCCGCTTTTGGTATAGTATTGATCCTTGTTTGCCCAGTGCAACATCACCTCTTCACCTGCGTAGGGTATGGCGTAGGTATCGCCTTTGTAACGACGCTGGCTGATAAAGTCCCCTTTGTCGTAGTAGCGGGAGAAAAAGGTGAGCAGATGTGTGAAAACGGTATTTTCGTGCTCGGATACGCCGGTGCCATAGTCAGCAATCTTCTGGCGCAACGCAAGTACGCCGGGAACGGTTTCAGGAACCATGCCGTCGGCAAGGTATTGTGCCTCTTTCTTGCTCAACTCAGTCTGAAGAGCTGCTATGGAGGCGGCACCAGATGCAGCAAGGCTTTCGTTCACCTTTGCTTTCAGGCGATTGTCGAGATAGTCGTTGATCTCAACCACCCGTGAATTGAGAATACGGTATACCCCAAAATCCAGTTCGGGCCGGTCAATCTGGAATATCTCTTTCAGCTTTTTTACAAGATCTTCGTATTTGCTCATGGGGTATCTCTGAATAGGTTCAATTATTTTACCGCCCAGTGAATGGTAAAAAGCTCTTCGGTAGTCGTGTTTTGAGCGAGTCGGCGTTCAAGCGATGTGATCAGGGAATCGCGTTTTTCCATGATATCGTCTTCAACCTTAAAAATCTCCTGTCGCTGTCGGCGTTGCTGCTTTTCAAGTTTTTGTATCTGCTGCTGAATCGAGTGCTGTTCATCAAGAGTAACTGCCAGCCTTGCCTGACGCCGCTGTGCTTTGATCTGCTCTTTTGTATCGGTAAGGGCTTTTTCGGCTGAAAGCACCATGTCGTCGGCCCACTTTTCAAGCTTTTCACGGGCATGGTTGAAGTGGACACTATTCTGTTCGAGTGAGCAACTATACCCGCCTCTATGGTTTTTCCGAGACCGACTTCATCAGCAAGAATAACACCCTTGGATAATGGTGACTGTAATGCAAAAAGTGCAGACTCAATCTGATGGGGATTCAAGTCAACGGCAGCATCAAACAAGGCCATGGATAAACGATCCATGCCATTTGCTGCGCGACGTGTCAGATCATGAGCGAAGTACTTGCTGTGATGCAGCGTGATGCTCATCGGCTATATGCAAAAATCATGAGGTTCACTTTATTGAAAGTGAGTAAGGTTTAAATGTAAGCTGGTGTTACACGCTCTCATGTTCTTTTATTTATCATTTATTCACATCAAATAAAAGATACAAATGGTTTAGAGCATAAGATTTATGATTTGAATATACTGCCGGTTATCGGTCATAAACTGTCTGCGGTAAGAAAAACTTTAACTTTTCAGCGACCGGTAACACGATTTTGCTGTCTTATAGAAAACTTCGTTTAATGAGACACCAAAAAAAAGAATCACGCCTGATATTTCCGAGTAAACTGAAAAGCTTAAGTACCCGATATCTCCTGTGAACAATCCAAGGTGAATAGGCCCACTCGTTTCAAAAATCCCGCGCATTTGTGTATCTTCGCTCGAACTTTTTTCTTAAGAAACTGAAAATGCACACACCACAATGGAAAGAACGCTTACTATCCTGAAACCCGATTGCGTCCGCAAACAGCTGATCGGCGCAGTCATCGACAAAATTGAACGCGCAGGCTTCCGTGTTGTCGCCATGAAAAAAATCAAGCTCACCAAAGAAACAGCCGGCGAATTCTATGCCGTCCACCGCGAACGCCCATTCTACGGCGAACTCGTTGACTTCATGTCATCAGGCCCATGCGTACCAATCATCCTTGAAAAAGAAAACGCCGTTGCCGACTTCCGCACCCTTATCGGCGCAACCGATCCAGCCCAGGCCGATGAAGGCACCGTCCGCAAACTCTATGCAGACAGCAAAGGCGAGAACATTGTCCACGGCTCCGACTCAGAAGAGAATGCAGCCATTGAGGCAGCATTTTTCTTTTCAACAGCAGAGGTTGTCAGCAGCAACTGATTCCCAGTAAAATATAGCACAATAAAAAAAGCGACCGAAAGACCGCTTTTTTTATTGTGCTTCCTGATTATTCGGCGTTTCCCTTTTTCATCTCCGAAAGGAATGAACTGAAGGTTTCGCCGTACATCTCCCATACCGTCATAAAAAGCGCTGCAACAATCGGCCCGATAATAAAACCGAATATTCCGAACAACCCTATTCCACCGAGCGTCCCAAAAAAAATAAGCAGAGCGTGCATCTGTGTATCCCGCCCGACCAGAATAGGGCGGAGAATATTGTCGATCTGACCGACAACAAGAGTGCAGAACAAAAGGAGTCCTATTGCCTGAGGATAATGACCTGTCGCAGCAAGATAGATGCCCGCCGGAAACCAGACAAGCCCGGAGCCGATAATCGGCAACACGGAAATCACCGACATAATGGCACCCCAGAATATTGCACTCTCAATACCTGCCAGATGCATGGCAACTCCCGCAAGAACACCCTGTAGAATGCCTATCACCATGCTCCCCTTTATGGTCGCACGGGTCACAGAAAGAAACTTGTCAAGCAGTCGATGCTGATCGCTCTCTGTCAGGGGAAGATATGAGAGTACTTTTTCAAGAATCAGCCTTCCATCCCGTAAAAAAAAGAACATGGTGTAGAGAAAAACAAAAATCAGAAAAAGATCATTAACCGCCGAGTAAGTAAATGAGGATACGCTTTCAAAGAGCATCGACCCCGCTTTGCTTACAAGCTCACCGGCTTTCTGAAGAATATTTGCACGATAGAGCTCAAGCTCGGCATAATACGGCAAGGTACGAAGCTGCTCGTTGAATGCTGCCGGCTCCTTGAACTGCTGCTGAATCCATGGAACTGCAACACTCACGATCCTGCCTGCCTGCTCTGCAACAATACCAAGAAGAACAACTAAAGGAATAATCACAATAAGAAGCAACGTAACCATGGTCATTGCCGCGCTCAGGCTTTTACGCCCTCTGAACCAGCACTCGAACTGATTGAACACCGGCATGGCTAGAGCTGAAAAAATAGCCGCAAGAACAATAACCATGAGAAAATAACGGATCATGGCAAAAAAAATGGCGGAGATGAACAGAACAATCAGAAGAAGGATCACCTGGTTTGCTTTTATACTGTTCATAGTCTTTTATGTTAGGTTCTTCCTTTCATAACAATCGCCGGATTTAAAACCATTCCCGACACTCTTCACCAAGAAGTTGAGCACGGACAAATGCAACAGCAAAAATCCCGGCTGTTTCTGCCCTGAGAATTGTTTTTCCAAAAGAGATGTCGGAAAAGCCAGCGTTTCGGGCTTCCAGCACCTCACTTACAGTGAAACCGCCTTCACCACCGATCAGAAAAAGTATGTTTTTTCCTGAACAACGCACTCCGGGAGCTTCTTCTGAACCCTCGTAAGGAATCAATTTCAAATCGTAATTGTTAAGAGAAGTAACCTGTTTGAACGAGAGCGGCTCACCGAGCTGAGGCAGGTAGCAGCGCTTTGACTGCCGGGCCGCTGAAAGCAGAATGGTCCTCCATCTGTTCAGCCTGCCCTGAACTCTTTCACTCGTTGGCTGACTGACGGTACGTGCCGTAATCATGGGAATAATGGCTGACACCCCGAGTTCAGTGGCTTTTTCCAGAAAAAACTCAAACCGCTGGGGAGCCTTCAGCAGGGAGAGAGCAACGGTAACTCCTGTTTTCGGCTGTTCAATCAATGCATGATCGAGAATTTCCCCTTCCAGTGATTGTTTGCCGACATCCAGAATCCTGACGTCACACCGCAAACCATTGCCATCGGTAACAAGAATTGTTTCGCCCGTTTTTTTTCTCAGAACCCGGACAAGATGATGAAACTCATCACCGTCAATAACAAGCCGGGCAGCATCGAGAGTGATGTTCTCTGGTGAGGTATAAAAGAGTTCCATTCGTTCTTACTCCTTTACAGCTAAAGCCAGCGCTGCAAAAGAGACTTTTTCAACCCCGGTCTGAAGCAATGCAGAGGCTGCAGCGGCCAACGTTGAACCGGTTGTCACGATATCATCAACAAGAAGCACATGACGCACCGTAACACTTTTTGCAACATAAAAGGCACCTTCAGGATTTTTTTTTCGCTCCGCAGCAGAAAGTCCGGTCTGCGAAACAGTGTAACGCTTTCTGACAAGAAGTTCAGGCATGACAGGTTTTTGAAGCGTTTTACCAATGCCTTCAGCAATTTTCTCAGACTGGTTATAGGAACGTTCAATTTTTTTCAGATGGTGAAGCGGTACCGGCACAATGCACTCTATATCTCCAATATCACCACAGGAAAGCATCCATTCGCCTAATTGACGTCCAAACATTGTACCAAGAGTAAACAACCCTTCATATTTCATGGCATGAATCGCATGCTGCAGCGGGCTTTTTTTATGAAACTGGTAACGACACCAGCCACGCTCAAAACGAAATGTTTCGCCAAAATTTGAAGTAATAACATGACGCAATACCTGTTCTGCCTCTAAAGAGTTATTAAACGGATCAAAATCGGTCATGCACGAGCTGCAGCAGCCCTTTTCTGAAGGAAGCAGAAGTTGCCTGCAGAGCACACAGACATTTGGGAAAAGCAGGTGAAGAAGCTGTTCAAGCACAGGAGCCTCCTTTTTATTGTTAGCCAAAGCACAATGCGGCAGCGCCGTACATTCCTGCTTTGTTTCCAAGCAGTGCAGGTACCAGTTCGAGCCCGTCATGCATTGAAGGAAGCGTCGATCGCTTTAGCTGATCAAGGGCTGGACTGAAAATAAGGTCTCCGGCGGCTGAAATACCACCCCCTATAACAAATTTTCTGATATCCATAAGCGACACAACGTTTGCAAGCCCCACACCGAGAATGGAGCCAATCCTGTCCCAGACAGCAAGGGAAACAGCATCCCCCTCCTTCGCGGCATGTTCCAGATGACGCGGCGAAAGCTTTGTATAGTCATTATCACAGAACCTGCCGACAGATGAGCCGGAAGGAGTAGCCTCAATCATCAGGCGGGCAAGCTCCACAATACGCTTTTTCCCGATAAGACCTTCAAGAGTCCCCTTGATACCCGCATGAGTGCTGGATCCTTCAAAATCAATAATCATGAATCCCACCTCGCCTGCCGTACCGTTAGAACCGCGATAAAGCTTTCTGTTCAGAATAATTCCTCCGCCCACACCTGTACCCAGGGTCACCAGGAGAAAATCTTTAAACTCGCGCCCTGCCCCGTACAACGCTTCACCTAAGGCTGCGGCATTAGCATCATTGTCAACAAAAACCGGTATCGACAGTTCTTTATGCCGCTGCAGATAGTGCAGTACATTGTCGCGCAAGGGAACAACAGCCCAGCCTGGAAGGTTCGGCGGATAACTCAGCGTTCCTGTTTCAGCATTGACCGCACCTGGAGCCCCGAGCCCGATTCCTGCACAATCGAGGGGATCTAAAGTCAGGGAAGCAACGCGGTGAAGATCGGCAATAATACCTGCAAGCTGTACAACAATCCCTGCCGGTCCTGAAGCCGTATCAGTTGGAATCGTCCGGTCGGTTATTATTCCACTCTTCTCGTCGACTATCGCAGCCTTGATTGCCGTGCCGCCAAGGTCTATGCCAATTGCCCATCGGGACATGCTTTGGGTCTCTTTATCCTCAGTTATTGAATACTTAGCTGTTATTAGCTGTTAAAGGGCCTTAAAAATTTCCTGCCATACGATCCTGAGGCAAAAAAGTCGAGAATTTCGATAATTTCCGGTTCCTGAGGCAGTTCCGACGTAATCTTTTCAAGAGCATTATTGAGCAGAAGGCCTGACTGAAAAAGAATCCTGTAGGCACTTTTAATGAGAGTTATCTTTTCAGAACTGAACCCCCGCCGTTTCAACCCAATGGCATTGAGACCCTCGTAACGGAAAGAGTCGTGCCCACCGGCCATGACAAAGGGAGGTACATCAAGCGATGCTCTTGCAATTCCACCGACCATTGAAAACCGACCGATCCGTACAAACTGATGCACACCGGTAAGCCCACCGATAACAGCATAATCGCCAACTTCGCAGTGCCCGCCGAACTGCACAGAATTTGCGATAACGACGTGATTACCAATGACGCAATCATGCCCGGTATGAACATAGGACATAATCAGATTATCAGAACCAATGACGGTTTTACCACTTGCCTTAGTCCCCCGATTAAGGGTGACACACTCCCTGATGACCGTCCTGTCTCCAACATAAAGATAAGTTTTCTCCCCTGCGAACTTAAGATCCTGAGGCTCGGTTGCAAGAACAGCACCTGAATGGATCCTGCAGTCACTGCCAATCCTCGCACCCGACGCAATATGAACGTGGGGAAATATCAAAGTGCCGTTTCCTATTTCAACATCGTCCTCAATAACCGAGAAAGGTCCAACGGTTACGCCTTCTCCAAGAACGGCACTCCTGCCGATCACTGCAGTTGCATGAATACTGCTTTGCATATTGTTTATTCTTTCAATGTTTCAAACTTTTCCACCAAGCCGGGCTGCTTCAACTTCCTGGCAAGCAATTGAATAACACGTTTAGCATCCTCTTTCCTGCCGACGTTCCGGTATGCTCTTGCCAGGACATAAAAAAGCCGTGGATCGGCTCCTGGCGAAGCGTGTTTTGTCAGTTTTTCAAGATAATCAATATACTGCGTCGCTTTCTGCTTTTCACCAAGCCGAACATAAAGGGCCACTACCGAACCGGCAAGTTCCGGGTTTAAGGGATACTGTGCAGGAGGAAGAAGTTTCCCCGAGGTGTCGAGCACCTGCAACGCCAGCATTCCCCGCGGTACATCACTGAAGGAACCTGAAGCATCGGGTATGTTAAGCATCCCCTGAGGATCACTGGCCAGTTCAAGAGCCAGCCTGACAAAAAGAGGTGAGTAGTTGCCGCACAGCCTCCTTGAGGTTTCTTCAAGAAAGACCTTCTGATTATTAATATTTCTAAACCTGTAAACATCCATAAGGTTCTTATAGAGCAGTACGGGATCCACATAGCTCATAGGATCAGCGCTTTTAAGGGGCACCACCTTATAAACAAGCCCGTCAAGCCGAAGATAACTCTCAAGCCCGATCATGCTTTCGGGATCGACGGTCAGGGCAAAATAAACCGGACGCTGTGAAAAGTTGTTCATGAGAATCTCATAAACGGCAATATCCTGAGGCCTGAAATATCCCTGCCCATTATAGGTCATTCCAGGCTTCAGCAGCCATGTCATTGTATCAGTCGGCTCCGATGGCAATGCATACCCATGAAGACGAGACTCGCGCACAAGTTTCTGCCGGGCAGAAAAGGCCGGAAGCACTGCATCAACCGAATCAATCGGCATATAGGTGATACCAGCTATCTCACCGTCGCTCATGCTGAACACAACCGGTTTTGCTCCCCTTGGCCGGGTATTTTTCAACTGTTCAAGATACCAGCCGGTATTGGCAAGGCTGAGGTTGACCACGCGTACATCGGTTCTGATGCCTGTAACCTCCTGAAGATACCATAAGGGAAAGGTGTCGTTATCACCGTTGGTAAACAGAATAGCATCTTTTTCACAGCTCTGCAGCATATTCCATGCCCAGTCCCATGGAACATAGTTGCCCGACCTGTCGTGCACCCTGTAGTTTACCTGAAGCATCCTCGCATTGATCAGCAGCAAGCCGGCAAGAACCGTCAGCACGGCAAGAACAAGCTGGTGCCTTTTACCGGTAACCTTCAGGCGCTCTCCAAGCCAATACCACAGGCTTTCGATTCCTATCCCTATCCAGAGGGCAAAGGCAAAAAAACTGCCGACATAACTGTAGTCACGCTCTCTCGGCTGAGGTTCAGTCTGGTTAAGATAGATCACAAGTGCTGCGCCGGTCAGTACAAACAGCGCGGAGACAACAAGCCCCATCTTCCATTGTCGCCGGAAATGTGAAATCGCTCCGGCAAGACCTACCAGAAACGGTATACCCCAAAGTACCGACCAGTCAACTCCCGCGCCTTCCATGTCATGCTCACGTCCGATAAACTGCCAGCCGAAATACCGGAAGTACATCTTCTGCATCTGATAGGTGAGAAAATAATCGAGATCACTCGAGTACTGCTGGTAATAATACTGATGGACCGGTTCAGGGGACCAGCGTCTCGGCCAGAGGGGCATCTCACCGTACTGCTCACGGTTGACATACGAAAAAAAAGCCTCGGGTGTGGAAGGATTATTTTCGTTCAGGGGTGGCCCTGCCTGCGCACGAACATAGATCAGGCTATAGGATGTATAGCCGATAATGATCAGAAAAAGCGAGATGAAGACGGTATTCAGAAGCGCCATCCTATGCCTGTGGGAATACCAGGTACCATAACCCAGCACCCCTACAAGCAGAAAAAATCCCCACCATGAGGTCAGATGAAGGAACACCGGAAGACCCCTGATAACCCCTATATAGATCAGAAAAAACAATCCTACAGCCGTCAGAATAAAAAGCGAGAAGGATTTAACGGTTACCTCGTATTTTTTAACATAGTAGACCACTGCAACAGCAAACAATGCAAGAAGACTGAGCAGATGCACTCCAATCGAAAGCCCGATCATGTACATCACGAGAAGGAGCCAGCGCTCGTGCCCGGGTTTGGGATCCTCTTCATACCAGCGAAGGATCAGCCAGACGACCATGGCCGTAAAAAACGATGACGAGGCCCATACTCCTGCTTCAACGGCGTTAAACCAGAAACTGTCAGACACAGCAAGTGCGAGAGCACCTATTATGGCTCCACCATAGGCCGATACCTGTTCAGCCGGACTCCAACGGTCAGGATCGGTTTTACGGTACAGAATGATAAAGCGTATGGTGATGAGATAGGTGAGCATCACGGTTGCTGAACTGACCAGAGTACTGATCAGGTTAACCCGGGCACCGATATCACTGAAAAACGGAATCATTGAAAACAGATGTGCGACCAGAAGAAAAAGCGGTGCTCCCGGAGGATGAGGAATCCCGAGGGTATAGGCCGTAGCGATAGACTCTCCGCAATCCCAGAAAGAAAATGTGGGAGCCATGGTACGGAGATATAATATTCCAGCGGCCAAAAAGAGAACAGCTGCAAGAGTGCGGTTAATTGTCCGGTGTGTCATAAAAAAATATCAGTTCAATGGGCCTGTTACCCGAAAATAAAATCCCCGGCAATAAGATCGGCAAACAAAAAACCTTTCGGTGTCAGGTAAAGACGCCCTTCATGCTCTTCTATCCATCCTTTCTGTTCAAATCGGACAATAGTCTGTGAAAGTCGAAGTCCTAATTTATTTTCTTTTCGCAAAAACTCAACATCAAGACCGCTGTTTATTCGAAGTGAAAGAAAAACCTGCTCGGTAAACCGCTCCTCAGCTGAAAGCTCTTCACGAAAAACAACTGCACTCCCGGGAGCCGCGATATATCGGGTAAGGCTTGAAACATTTGCTGAACGGATCTCCTGCCCTCCGGAAACAAGAAAACTGTGTGCGGAAGGGCCAAATCCAAGGTATTGCTCTCGCTTCCAGCTTGCCAGATTATATCGTGAATGGCAGCCCGGCAGTGAAAAGTTGGATACCTCATAATGTGAATATCCCTGAAGCACCAGTTCACTGATTGCATGTTCATACAAGGAAGCCTGCGCTTCATCATCAGGGACGGTGATTTCACCACGTGCAACATTACGGAAAAGCCTGGTCTTCGGCTCCACAGACAGCATATAAACCGACAGATGCTGGGGCCGGAGTAAAAGAGCCGCATGCAGATCAGCCTCCCAGAGCGGAAGATGCTCTCCGGGAACCCCGCAGATGAGGTCAACGCTGACTGACTCAAATTTCCGGAGCGCACCCTTGGTTACCTCTTGTGATTCGTGCGCCGAATGCGCCCTGCCGAGCGCCTGCAGCTTTTCGGCTGTGAATGACTGAACGCCGAGACTCAGCCTTGTTATCCCTGCTGCACGGAGTTCACCCATGGCATTACCGCCAAGATCCTCGGGATTAGCCTCGAGGGCAATCTCAATATCAGGCGCAAAGCGACACAAGGAGGAAATCTCGTCGAGCCATTCTGCAAGATGGCGCACAGGAACCATCGAAGGAGTACCACCTCCAAAATGAATGGCACTTATTGTCTGTCCTTTCAGATCGGACGATCGGGATGCAGTTTCTATGGAGAGAGCCTTAAAATATGCACCGATATGATCCGTGCGCGTCACAAGGTAAAAATCACAATAGCTGCAGCGGTTTTTACAGAAGGGAATATGCACATAAAGACTCAGCATACTCTGAAGAAGGTGGCGTAAGGAAGAGGATTACAATCTTTAACCAGCAAGAATATACTCCGTAACAGCTTTATAGAGATCATCAGCTATAAATTCAGGAATGATGTTGCGCTGCATACAGAGTTCTTCCTCATTGTGACCTGTTCTTACCAGCACCGACCTAAGTCCCGCACGTATACCGCATTCCACGTCAAGCGTTTTATCACCGATAAAAAACGATGCTCTTCTATCAACAATAAGCCCTTCTGCAAGAAAATCTTCAATGGCACGCTCTACCATACCCGTCGCCGGTTTCCGAAATTCAATGAAACGATCGTAATCCGGATGAGGATACTCGGGATGGTAAGGGCAGTAATAACAACGATCGAAGCCGGCATTTTTAAGCAGAAGCAGTTCATTCAGATAGTCGTTCACCTCCTCAACCTGCTCGACCGTAGCTATGCCCCTGGCAATACCTGCCTGATTGGTCACAATGACAATCCGAAACCCGGCACTCTTTGCGAGAGCAATAGCTTCGTCTGCCCGATCAATCAGAAGAAGCTGTTCTCTGGTGTAAATGTAACTCCCGGTATCCTGATTGATCGTCCCATCTCTGTCAAGAAAAAGAACTTTTATGGTCTGCACCATCATCCCCTATTTTTCAAGAAGTTGACGATACAATTGATCATACTCTCCGGCGGAATTTTTCCAGGTAAAGTCCCTGTTCATGGCTGCAGTGACAATCTGCTCCCAGCTCTCTTCGTCATGAAAGCATTCAAGAGCCTCATTGAGCTTAGCAAGAAGCGAGTCGGAGGTATAGTCATAAAAAATAAACCCTGATCCTCTTTCGTCGGTAAAATCGTCAATGGTTTCAACAATCCCGCCACCGGCATAAGCCACAGGTATGGTTCCGTAATTCATCGCAAACATCTGGATCATCCCGCATGACTCAATCATACCGGGCATAAGCAGAATGTCCAGCCCTGCTATGATAAGGTGGAAAAAACTATCGGAAAATTCAGCTTGCAGACTTATCTGCTCAGGATGCGCAACCGCAAAATCCTGAAAAAGCTTTTCGTATTTCTTGTCGCCGGAACCACTGATTATAAGCTGAACATCAAGAGCGGCAAGCTGTTCAAGGCTTTGCAGAAGCAGTTCAGCTCCCTGAAATTCATCAAAATTGGCAATAACTCCGACAAGCGGTACACCTTCACGATACGGAAGGCCTGCATCCTCAAGCAGAGCTTTTTTATTGTCAAGCTTGCCATCCATATTTTCAAGACCGTAGCGCTTTTTGATGAGCTTGTCAGCCGAAGGGTTCCACTGTCTGCTGTCAATACCGTTAAGAATGCCATAAAACTTTGCCTGATGCTCTTCAAGAACCGGAGCGAGTCCAAAAGTCTGGGGGCCATCCTGTACAATCTCCTCGGCATACCGTTTCGAAGTCGTGGTAAACAGGTCGACATGTTCAACACCGGTATAGAGCATATTCACCTCGTCATTGGTGCAAAAAAGTCCGGAACATACTTCATCGGGAAGCAGCTTCTGGAATGACTTATAGGGAACAACACCCTGACGGTAAATATTATGAATGGTAAGTACTGTTTTTATATCTTTGAAGAATTCGTTCGAAGCGTAGACTGTTTTCAGCAAGAGGGGAATAAGACAGGCATACCAGTCATGACAGTGGATAATATCGGGTTTCCATCCAAGCCGCTGCAAGGTTTCGAGAACACCTACATTGAAAAAAACAACTTTGTCGGCGCTTCCCTTGAGATCATTTCCACTGTACAGGTCGGTAAAAAGACCATTACGCTTAAAATATTTTTCGTTATACAAAAAATATGTCTGGATCTTGCTCGAAGGTAATGCCGTCACCTTGACGTTCAGCAAGTCTGTTTTCTCCTTCAGATGAACCTCTATGTCGGACAGACGCAAAACATCATGCAACCTGAACTTCCGGTCATTTATAGTGCCGTATTTCGGCATCATGATACGTGCCTCGAACCCTTCTTCCTCGATAGCCTGGGGGAATGATGCCATAAAATCAGCAAGTGCGCTGATTCTTACAAAAGGAGAAACTTCACCTGAGACATAAAGAACTTTAATATTTCGTCTGGCCATCTATATCACAATCAATCTATAATTTTTCACGAAAAACTTTCATAGAACTACTTTAGTTTTTAATTTACGAATTTTCACAGACACATACAATCAAGCCTCTTTTCCTGAGAACCG
>Ga0364895_1085_pt2 | contig 16968 bp, 18 predicted proteins | sample SorcelJu500002C3_2_FD_206952 | JGI IMG/M metagenome (GOLD analysis project Ga0364895, IMG submission 206952) | Enriched cells from Trout Bog Lake Hypolimnion, Wisconsin, USA - BchlTB.July09.5000.02.C3 | ecosystem: Environmental > Aquatic > Freshwater > Lake > Hypolimnion/Profundal zone | place...
CATCACACAGCCAACGGTTGTAAGTGTTCGCCCGGTGGTCGATATTTATTCGTTGCTAGGCGGGACGGTTAGCTCAATAACTATCCGTTCCAGAACGAACTTGTCCGCCCGTCCGGATTTTAGGTCCTGATCGGCATCAGCCAGAGTCACCATCGCCTGACGCAGTTTTGCCGCTGGAAAGGCCCGGCACTGCCGGACCAATTTTTCACCGACAAAAGGAGGCACGGCCAGCTGCCCGGCAATCTGGTCACTGCTATAGCCCTGGCCCGCAAGTTCCCGGGCCGACCACAGCATCCTCACCTGGCGGACAAGCAGCGCCAGCAATTTGATAACGTTCTCCCCAGCTGTGAACTGCTCCTCCAGCAATGCGAGCGCCCGGCCAACCTGCTTCTGGCTCAAGGCTTCAACCATGGCGAATACCGACACCTCAGGCACGGCTGACATGATTTCCGTTAATTCCTGCCGCCCGATAACTGTTTTTTTAGAATACAAGGCAACCTTCTCCAGCTCCAGTTCGATAAATCCCAGAGAAATCTGCGGCATCATACTAACCGCCGCCAGCAAATACTCTATTGCGTCCGGGGCCATCTTTCGCCCCATTTCAGTGAGTTTGGCCACCACCCACGGCCGGACATCCCTGGCCTTGAGCGGGCTTAAATCAACCACCACGCCGCATGCTTCCAACGTTTTATATATTTTTCGCCGTTTATCAGCCTTGTCGGCTGTAATAAACAGCAAATGAGTATATTCCGGCATTGTTGACAATAGGCGGATCAGGCGTTCATCCACGGTGTCCAGCTCGTCTTCGGTACCGTCTCCTCCCGTTTTGCGACTGGCCCGAAACAACCTTGTTTCCCGGATTACAATCACATTTTTCCCGCCCATAAAAGGCACTGTCTCAATGATCGTGGCCAACTCGGCCGCCGCTGGATCCCGGTCGAATACCGTCAGACTCATATCCTGCTCATCTGGCGGCAATAATGCATCCACCACGGCCTTCTCGATCTGGCGCGCGAGAAATCTTTCCTCGCCGTGGAGCAGATACAAGGACCTGATCCGGCCTTTTTTTATTTCTGCCAAAACCTGTGTGTAATCCATAAGTCCTCCGTCGGTCAATATCACAAGTTACTACTTCGCCATCCTTGTTGACCATCCTTCAACCTGAGGCAATAAAACTGTCAGACTTTTAAGTCTGGCGGTATTCATTCTAGCCCCTAAAAACGATTTTTTGGGGTTAACGGTAATACACAATACTTTCAATCAACCATTTCCCGACGACGGCCTTCATCATGTAAATCGGAAAAGACCAGGTGTGATACCAATGCAATACAAGGTAAATTCCAACTCGCTCAGCAAGATGTTCGGCCACAAATGCCCCCAGAATACTGATAATAAGTTCGGCTACCAAAAAAGATTTCCAACTGGGAAAGTATTGGTATATGAGCATATGTGCTACAGGTATCATTCCACAGTTAAGAGCTATTGCTACAGGAATCACAGGTATCAGAGTTATGGGGTAAGCCCAGAGCTCTAAACCTGCGCCGAGCGAATCCATTGCCGTAACAACACACATTAGATAAAGACCATAACAAAGGATTATTGCCGTCCTTGTTTTATCTACAAGCCTCCACCAAATAATCCACGGTATAATTAACATTCCGACAAAAGTCCACCATTGCCATGTATAAAGTTCGTGTTGCCGCCAATGCTCATATTGCAGTTCATGAAGATGACTACGGACTTTGAGTATTTCAGCATATTGCAGAGAGCTTTTTGTCATACATTATGCACCTTTGAATTTTATTTAACCCGCTTATTATCCTGTGGAATAGTAATAGCCCCTTCTAAGGCCGATCCACTCAAAAAACGTCTGGTTACTAACCCAAACAATTATATACAATAATTGATAGTAACGTTGCCAATTCTGCCAGCCCCCCATTTATGGGTAGCTAACGCCCATAATATCCCAGTGATTATAAGCGCCAATATTATTATCACCATTAATAGTATGGCTTATCACTGCTATGATCACTGGGCTCATATAATTGTCCCATTCATTCCAATCTTAAAAATTCGAAATCCTGTGAATAAATGAGCGTTCATAGGGTTTATCCATCACTTCTTTTACGTGTTATTCAGACATGGCAGCCAATGTTTTTGTTAGTTCATCAATATTGGTTTTGCATTATTTCGTTAGACGCCGCCACTTGCCCGGCTATTTCCGCGTCAGAGATTAACGTCCGTTGCGCAGAAATGATCAGGACGACAAAACCAGCAGCAACCAAGACGTTGCCAAAGACGCTTTGCTCATCGGCAGTTAACGGCAAGGCGAAGGTCAGGCCGATGATAACGGCTGTTACCGCTATCTCTATAGGCGTCAGGTTAAAAATGGATGCCAATTTGAACACTCCCTTTTTTAACTGTTGAATCGTCGGGGTATTGCTTTAAGGCCTGGTCTGGCCGCTCTTTTCTGTACCTTTTCGCTCAATTCGTCAAGTTGCCGTTGGAGATTCGCAACTGAGGTTTCATTTTGTGCCCGTTCTTCTGCCGAAGATAGCGCATTTCCAATCAATACCTCTTGCGCAGCAACAATAAGCACCATTTGCATGGCAAGACGCAGAACATTGCCAAAGACATTTTGTTGATCAACCGAAAGAGGCAGGGCAAACGGCAGCCCAATTATTATTCCCATTACAGCCAACTGCATAGGAGTCAAATCAAAAAGTGAAAGCAATCTGAACAACTCCTTACATCGATATTGCTGTTATGTAGGTTTATTACAATCCAAATCCGTGAAGAAAAATACAATCATAAGCAGCGAGATAATCCAGGCGAAGCAGCTGGCACTGCCGCCACTGCTGCACCGGTTTAAGAAACTATCCTTCATTACAAGTCCCTCCCTGTATCAAAGGGGGTACAAAGGGGTCCAGGAGCAGTATTAGAATTACAAGTACACCAAGCGCCACCGTAACACCACAAATCTCGCCGCCATTTTTGACCAGCCCGAAGGTGGTGGAAGTTTGCGCTTTTAAAGGCAAATTTCAATAATTACTCGTTCCAAAACAGGCTTGTTCGTTCGTCCGGATTTCAGGTCATGGCCTTTTCATACTAACCGCCGCCAGCAAATACTCCGCTGCGTCAGTGGCCATATCTTTCGCCCCATTTCAGTAAGTTTGGCCACCACCCGCGCCCAGCCAGTCTTCAACCTGAGGCAATAAAACTGTCAGACTTTTAAGTCCGGCGGTCTTCACAAACGTCTCAACCTTCAGTTCCCGGCCGTCGGTGGTGAATACCACCGCGCCGTCGCGGTCAGTGCGATACACCCTGACATTCCGCGCAGCCAACCGCTGCAAAGTTTCCCTGTGCGGATGGCCAAACTTGTTGTCATACCCCACAGAAATAACCGCATATTTTGGGGCGAAAGTTCTTAGAAACTCCGCTGAAGTTGATGATTTCGCCCCATGATGGGCAACCTTCAGCACCTGCCCGGGCGCAATACCCCGGGAAAGCATTTCCTCCTCGCCGCGCGGACCCAAGTCCCCGGTAATCAAAAAACTCTCCTGAGAGTAGCGCACCCTTATCACGTTGGATGCCTCATTTCCAGTATCTACCCGGCTGTCATCCGCGGCATGCTCCACGGTGAACTCAACCCCGTCCAGAGAAATTCGTTGCCCTGTAGTAGCCAGACTAACCGTGCTGTCACCACTCACCCGGAGCAGGGCCTGATCGGCAGGAGTAAACTCCTCTCTGGCCAAAATTATATGACGTACAGGTATAGCCATCGCCACGCCTGCCGCCCCTCCGGCATGATCCTGATGTCCATGGGTTAAAATCAGATAATCCAAAGCGGTAACTCCATAATGCCTTAGATAAGGTACCACCACCCTTGCCCCAACATCGAAATCGGACGACTCTCCGCCACAATCTATAAGCACCGCCCGGCCATGGGGCGTAATAACCAGAGTTGAATCTCCCTGACCAACATCAATGAAATGCACCTGAACCGGCCTTGGATAGTACAAGTAAATAAAACCGCAGACAATCATCACGCCAATGACTGCCGCAGTTTTAACAGGCCATCGATCCAGCACTTCTTGGGGCCGGGGCACACGGCGGGGGAAAAAACCATAAACCCAAGCCAACAGTCCATAATAAACTGCGCCGCCCAGAAGGCCGCAGGCCGGCAGGTACACCGTACATCCCGGCAAAGAAGCTAGCATCGCCGTAAGTTCCACAACTACACCGATAATCATAGCCGAACAAACCAGTAAAAACTTCCCCACCAGCGGCGCCCCGGCCCCGACCAAGCTACCGGCAAGCCCGATGACCACCAATGCTTCAATCGGCGGAACGACAATGATATTCGCCAAAAAGGAACTCAATGGAAAGTAGTCAAAATACCAGGCGATAAATGGCAAAACGCCCATCTGGGCATTCAAAGTGACAGCAATTGATCCGGCCAGCCAGCGAGGCAAGAAAGACAATTTGCTGACCGTTTTTTCATACAACAGAACAATCCCTGCCGTAGCGCCAAAGGACAACTGGAAGCTGATATTATAAACCAGCCCGGGTTGATAGGCAATCATGACCAAAGCTGTCAAAACCAATGCCCGAAAGGCATTCTTATCCCGACCAAGTCCGACGGCGGACAATGCCGCCAACCCCATGACCATAGACCGGACTACCGGGGGAGTGAGTCCGGCGAACAACGCATACAATACAATGCTACAGGCAGCCAGGCCAGCTGTAGTCGTGCGCCTGAGCCCCAGCCAACCGCCCAGCCACATGGCCACTCCGGCCACTAAAGCGATATGCGTGCCAGATACCGATAATATATGCACAAGGCCGGTGGAGGCAAAATCATGGACCACTGCAGGGTTGATGCCGGAATACCCGCCAAACAGAATTCCGGTTAAAACTGCGGCGTCGCTGGGGGCCATTGCCTGAGAAATTCTCGCCGCCACACTTTGCCGCCACCCGGCAATTACCGCCTGCCATGAATGAGAAAGGAGCGGCGTAAAAACAAAAAGCTCGCTGCTTGTCGCCATTTTTGCGGTTATTCCCTGTAATTTCATGGCAGCGACATTATCCAGCTGACCTGGATTCTGGTAATCGTGCAGCGCTGCAAGTCTGCCGTAAACCGTTACAAAGTCACCATAAGCCGCCCGTGGCAATCCCTTTGCTTGAGTCAATGTTACCAGCACCAACCCCCTGGAGGGCTCTGATCGACCTTTTTCCGTGCTGACTGACTGAACAGCAATGACATACTTGCCCCGCACTGTCGATTCATCAATATCTCTCCACTCGGGAAGCTCCGCCACCGTACCTTGAATACCCACAGTATGTTCAGCAAAACGACCGACATCCCAGGGAGAAACTATCATCGCATGGTCAAAGCGAATTATTCCGGTAACGAAAAAAAGGCCCAGCACAGAGACCGCAATAAACCTTGATCTGCGGATAATCTGCCACAAGGCAACACTGAAAAAAGCTACGGCCACCAATATCAGGACAGTCATTCCCATCCGGATAAAGTCCGCACACAAAATTCCGGCAACAAACGCTGCCGTCGCTATCGTCACCACGTTCGGCACCATCGCGTCCCTTACTTTGGGCTCCAAGCCTATTTATTATATAGGCCGCCTACCGGCCCCCACATCGGCATAAGGGAGTTCGCTCCACTACTCGAACAAAAAACCATATCGCCACTAAAACGTCGTGTTGTGCCGTTACGTTTGCCTGCCAACGTCAACTTCAGGATCAGGCGACTTATTCCATGCTTTGCCAGGAGAATTTGGCATTAACCTTCCAATGCTCAACCACTTCACGACTGTCCACGTTGGCAATCTTGAATACCCGTAAAACAGCCTCACCCGGCGGCAATTCAACATTCAGATTGTCATAAGTAGAAGTCGTAATCTGTCTGGGATAAAGCCGATTTGCCAGTTCATAAATTTCAAGATGCAAAGTGATTACCGCCGCTGCCTCAGCCCCGCTGTTCAGGAAATAACTTTTCACAACCAGATTACCATCCGCGTCAAATCCAACCATTGTAGGCACAAAAGTTATCGGTTTAAAAGATTCCGTTTCCCTGGTGACAATCTGCATTAATTATTTCTCTCCTTAAATCAATAGTGAATGTACGATCAACTAGTTAAGTTCCATGGTGCAATCTTCCAGTTAATCGCTGTCTGAAATGTTTGCAGCTTAGGCTGAAATTCCGGTCAGCCTGTCAATGATGTCAATTAATTGTCCGATTTCAGGTTTGGTAATCTGAGCAGCGGCTCCAAGCGCCTCACCTTTAAGCCGCATCTCTTCGTTGATCAGTGATGAAAAAATAACCACCGGCAAAAAATCCATCTTTTGATTTTCCTTAATTCTCTTGAGCAAGTGGTGTCCATCCATCTGCGGCATTTCGATATCGGTAATAACCACTTGCAGTTGTTCAGCCAAAGGTATTTGCACATTGAGAAAAGCAGTGAGCTTGTCCCAGGCTATCTGCCCATTCTCATTGGCAATGATATTGTAGCCGGAACTATGCAATGTGGAAACAAGCAACTCCCGCAGCATTCTGGAATCTTCAGCCACCAGAATGGTTTTAGCATGCCGGAGATGAACCAGATCTTGAGTCGGAACCGGCACGTCCGCAAATTTTTTATTGATTTCCGGATTCACTTCAGCCAGAATACGTTCAAAATCCAGCAAGATGATTAACTTCTCGTCCAGCTTAACAATGCCGACAACCAAATCCGATCCAACAACATCTGGTGATGATTCCAGTTGTGTCCAGGAAATGCGGTGGATTCTATAAACTGCATCCACCTTAAATCCCACCAACAGCTTATTTATTTCACAGACAATCACCTTCTGACTGGTCTCCGATGCTTCGCTTCCCAAGCACCTGGATAAATTCACCATTGGTATTACATTGCCCCGCAATTTAAATATTCCGTCAACATAGGGGTGGGCATTGGCAATTTGAGTAACAGGCAGCAAATTTATTACTTCCCTGACCTTCGCAACATTAATTCCATAAGTGACCGGACCAACTGAGAATTCAACAATTTCGAATTCGTTAGTGCCTGATTCCAGCAAAATACCCTGTTTCTTATCCATTTTCATCTCTCTCTTCTCTAGTATATTCCTTAAAACAACCGCATTCTTTGCTTACCTTCGACTTCAAGAGGATTATTGACAAAACACCCTTGTACTATTGTAAAAAACATTCGCTTCACTTTAGATAAAAACCTTCTTTGGAAATTCAGACAATTTGCAATTACGAAGATCCTTCAGCCGCTTTACGCGTCCTTATGGTAGCCAGGCCCCGAAAAAAGCAACTTCGTATAAATAAGGGCCTACAATGTTATTCTGTCTTTCAGTTTCCTAAACTTCGCTTCTCCGACACCGGCAACCTTCATAATATCGGTTATGACGCGAAATGGCCCCTTTTCCTTGCGGTAGGTCATGATACGTCCGGCAAGGGTCGGTCCAACGCCAGGCAATTTCATCAGTTCAGGTTTATCGGCGGTATTGATGTTTACGCTGCCGCTTTTTACTCCGGTACCGGCAGAACCGGGCGGCCCCCGTTTTGCCGGTTTTACGCAGGGTTTTTCTGGAACATTGATATGCATACCATCCTTGACCACTTGGGCAAGATTAACTTTGTCTACCACCGCTGTCACCGATAGCCCTCCCGCTGCTTTTATGGCATCAACGACCCTGCTGCCTGGATTCAATTTATATAGACCCGGTTTATTCACTGCACCGCTGATAAAAATAACCGCCGCATTGCCACTGGCATGGCGGGAACCGTCCAGCTGACTTCCCCCGGATGTCGACTCCTGAACGGCATCATTCTGCCAATATCCATAAAAACTGCCGGCGACAATCAGCGCCGCCAGAAAAATTATTACCGCCAAGCGTTTCTGCTGCTTGTCCATTCCACTCCTCCGGAGGCTTGAACTAATTGCAGATATTCGCCATCAATTTCCAATTTCCTACCACAATTCCCAAAAAGCAGCCCTAAAAAAAATCAAGCCGGTCGCCCGGCTTAAAAGTTATCGCAATATATTATTAATAATACATTTCCTTTATTTTACCACAATATTCACTAATTTCTGCGGCACACAAATGACTTTTACCACCTGCTTATCGTCAAGCAGAGCTTGCACCTTTTCCTGCTGAAAAGCCAAGGCTTCCAGCCCGGCGGCGTCCAGGTCCGCAGGAACGACGATCTTATCCCTGACCTTACCGTTAATCTGCAGGACAATTTCTACCTCATCAACTTTGACAGCCTCGGAATCATACTCCGGCCACGGCTGCTTATGCACACTGACTGAATCAATCGCGCTAGCCCACAGTTCCTCGGCAATATGCGGCGCAAACGGCGCCAGAAGTCTTAAAAGGCCTGCGACAACCTCGCGGATAAGCGCCGGTGAAGGACTGGCCTCCTGTTCCCGGACAGCGTAAAAAGTGTTCACCAGTTCCATAATAGCGCTGATGGCGGTATTGAAATTGAACCTATCGCCTATATCATCAGTCACCCTTCTGATAGTTACATGCAGGACACGCCGGAGTTCCCGTTCCGGCTTACTTAGCTTGTCCGGATCATAGCCCTCTGTGGCTGTTTTGATCAGTGCCTCAAAGTGCGCAACAATTCGCCATAACCGGCCCAGGAAGCGGTAAGCACCCTCCACCCCCTGATCACTCCACTCCAGATCTCTTTCCGGCGGAGCGGCGAATAATATAAACAATCGGGCGGTATCAGCCCCATATTTTCGGATAATCTCCTCTGGTGACACAATATTGCCTTTAGACTTGGACATCTTGGCACCGTCTTTGATCACCATTCCCTGTGTCAGCAGATTTTTGAACGGCTCATTGACATTAATCAGACCCGCATCTCTCAGAACCTTAGTAAAGAACCGCGAATATAAAAGATGCAGAATCGCGTGTTCGATACCGCCGATATACTGATCCACAGGCATCCAATAATTAACCTTGTCAGAGTCGAATGGTTGAGAGGCGTTTCGGGCATCGGTATAACGAAAGTAATACCACGACGAACAAATAAAAGTATCCATAGTGTCAGTTTCCCGGCGGCCAGGACCACCACACCTGGGACATGTGCAATTAATAAAATCATCGACCTGTGCCAGGGGCGAAACAGCCCCGGTGTCAAACCGCACATTTTCCGGCAGCATAATCGGCAGCTGCTCTTTCGGCACAGGGACGGCGCCGCACTTATCACAATAAACAATCGGAATAGGTGCGCCCCAGTAACGCTGACGGGAAATCAACCAATCCCGCAGGCGGTAATTAATCCGCCGTTTGCCGACAGAGTGGCTTTCCAGCCAGTCAGCAACAGCTTCCTTGCCTGATTCACTGGCTATACCGCTAAAGTCGCCGGAGTTTACCATCTTGCCTGGTCCATCGTAAGCCTCAGTCATTGCCGCAATATCCAACCCGCCATCCGGTTTTTGAATAACCAACCGTTTCGGCAAAGCATATTTACTGGCAAACTCCCAGTCCCGCTGATCGTGAGCCGGAACGCCCATAACCGCTCCGGTACCGTATTCCATTAAAACGTAATTGGCAATCCAAACAGGCACCGCGTCTCCGGTGATCGGATGCACCGCATAAGCGCCGGTGAACATGCCTTCCTTCTCGGTATCGGTGGAAGTCCGGCTAATCTCATTCAGATTTTTCACCCTGTCAATAAAGGAACGTACAGCTTGTTCATTATCCTTGCCGGTAATCAACTTCTCAACTAAAGGATGTTCAGGCGCCAGTACAATATAAGTAACGCCGAAAATAGTATCATGACGGGTGGTGTACACCGCAATTTTCTCACTGATCTCCGGAACGTCGAAAGAGAACTCGGCTCCAACGCTGCGGCCGATCCAGTTTTCCTGCATGATCTTAACCCGATCAGGCCAACCTTTAAGTTCACCCAGATCAGCCAAGAGCCTGTCAGCATACTGGGTAATCTTTAAAAACCATTGCTCCAATTCTTTCTTTACCACTACTGAATCGCATCGCCAACAATGTCCGTCGATGACCTGTTCATTGGCCAGTACAGTGTTGCAATCTTCACACCAATTGACGGCTGCCTTCTTCTTATAAGCCAACCCCATATCATAAAACAACAAAAATAACCACTGCGTCCATTTATAATAGTCGGGATGGCAAGTGGCCACCTCCCGGTCCCAGTCGTAAGAAAGTCCCAGCTCCTGCTGCTGCCGGCGCATATTATTAATATTGCTCCAAGTCCATTCTGCCGGATGAATACCGTTCTTGATCGCAGCATTCTCAGCCGGCATGCCGAAGGCATCCCAACCCATTGGATGTAGCACGTTATAACCCTGCATCCTTTTAAATCTGGCAAGTACATCCCCGATGGAATAATTGCGGACATGGCCCATATGCAAATTCCCGGAAGGATAAGGGAACATCTCCAAAACATAATATTCGGGTCGCTGACGATTAATTTCGCTTGAGAAAGCCTTCTGCTCGGCCCATACTTGCTGCCATTTCGCTTCCACATCACTAGGAATATATTTTTCGTTCATCCTGAATTGACCCTCCCAGATTTCCCCTTAATCAAAAAAGTCCCCGGCTTGCTCAGCCAGGGACGAGCTTCTCCGAGATAGCACCCTGCTTGACGGCTAAAATCCATCCACTTAATAGCCCCGGAAAGCAAAATTCAGCCGCAGTTGCGCTGTTCCTTACAAATCGGCTTTTCGGCAGCAGCCTAATTTATGGCTACCGCAACCGGCTACACTACTTCAGGATTATTTACATACCATTATATAGCAGGAAACCGGCAAAGTCAACGTTACCCCACTGCGCGTCCAAGGTTGTTCTAATCAGAACCGGCGGGCATAAAATGGTAAGTGAGGAGGTGCATCATGTATAAACTGATTATTGGCAACGTCAGAATCAGCGTCCTGGTTGACGGCATTGACCGCGAACATGCGGCAGCGATGGCAAGGCAGGCTATTACCGCCGCGTCTCAGCAAGGGAAATTACTCAGCCACATCGAAATCGACAGTTCTGAATACGGTCCTGAAATCAAGACAACCGAGAAGATCGGACACAAAGTCGTCCGCAAAACCATCAGACAGAGTATGCTTGACGGCATCCACGCCGCCGTCCGGGAAAAACTGTTTCCCAATAACGCTTTTGCCGCCAAGGACAGCTGGTTCGACGGCGATACCGGTCAGGAATGGTATGGGGAAAGCGTAGAGCTGACCCGTCAGGAACTGCTGTCCAAACTTGAATCCTGGACGAAAACAGTGTAATTCACAAGGGATACCGAGTCGGTATCCCTTGAAGTTATTATTTTATTGCCGCTAAAGCGAAACAGCCAGCCACTCCTTCAACTGTTCCAGCATACCTATCACCTTGGCTGAAACGGCGGCTATATCGCCAACTAGCTCCAAGCCCCTTTCACATCGCCGCTCTGGTAATACCTGATAACCTCAGCGCACTTTCGCTGGAAAAGTTCGTGCACTTCATCCAGGTCCCGAAACAGAAGCCCTCGCCCAAACAGTTCTTTACCTGCTGCATCATATGATTAATACATTTGATCATAACATAATCTTTTCTTGCGCCTGGCGTTTTTGGATGCAATAAAAAAGGTACGGCTTCCAAAGAAGGCGTACCCTTGTCGTTATTCACAGACTATTTGCTGTAGCAATCCAGATAATCCAGCCCGAGTTTCTCGTACTTTTCCAGTACCAGAACCGCAGTGGAGCATTGGTGGAAGTTCTTGATATCCAGACCAGCGCTGCCGATTGCATCACGCAAAATGGATTCTATTTCAAACGCACGGTAGCCCAAAAAGCTGAGCCGTTTGAACAGTCGCTTAATATTATTATCCATGTTCTTTCCTCCGTTCTCAATTATTGGTAATTTTGACGCAAATACGTCAACAGCCGCAAAAATTACCTTTCGACTATTACCAACTACTGAGTCGGAGTAAAAGGACCAAGCCGACACTGTGTCTGTCTTACAACGTTTAAACAATACTTTCGGTAAATAGTAATTTATTTTATCACAGACTAACAAAATAGTCAATAACACAAGCCGTTTTTGCGGAATATTATCTTAAATATTTTTTCTGGAATAAATATACTCCTGCCGGCTTTACATTCTTGCAAAATAGTAGTATATTAGTATAAAAGCCCAGTATAATATGCCAGCGGGGTTAGTCATTATCCTTCTCAAGCTAGACCCAGTGAGGGAAGATTCAGTGAGTAATTTCCTACTTCACTATTCTGGGTAATAAATCTGAGGAGGATTTAATTATGAGTCAGGACAAATCTTTAACCTGCCGCGACTGTGGTGCCGAATTTGTGTTTACTGCGTCAGAACAGGACTTTTTCGCCGAAAAAGGATTCACCAATGAGCCTGGTCGTTGCCCAAGTTGCCGAGCAGCCCGCAAACAGAACAATCGGGGGTTTGGCCGCAACAACAGCTTCCAGCAGCGTGAAATGCATGACGTAACCTGTGCCGCCTGCGGTGCACAAACTCAAGTTCCGTTCCGTCCCAGCAGCGACCGTCCTGTCTACTGCCGCGACTGCTTCAGCCAAAATAAACGCTACTAAAAAAACAACAGACGCTCCTGCCTTTTAAGGCAGGAGCGTTTTTTTGTAACCGTATTTAGCATCGCCAGACCGGAGTGCTGTCACCTTTACCGACTAGTCTAATATACTTTATTACCCGGATTATTTGCGGGAAGTAAGTCAATCGTCCCAGCACCCTGTTGCAACAACAGTATGCCGGAAAGTATGTCAGAGGTGACGCAAGATCATGCCTTCAGCCGGAAAGTCAGCGATGGATTTTATATTAACCCAAAATGCTGAAACCACCGCTTTGCTGCTTCCTAATCTGATCGCCCTGATGCTTATTGATGATTTACAGATAAACGAAATTGAAATACTGGGTGACATGGTCGTTCAGATTGGCTGTATGCTGCTAACTGTCGCGGCAATAAAAAATGCCCAAAGAGAACTAAGCCAATCTGCCGCAGAGCAGAAAACCTCCTCCGAGAAACCGGAAGCTGCCACCAAAAAAGCCGCAGAAAAACCGGTCAAAGAAGAACCAGCCAAGGCCAAAACCGACGATCAGCAGGACATGGGGGAACAGATTAGGCAATTGCAGGAAAAAAACCGCGAACTTGAGCAATTGCTCAGGGAAATACGCAGTGAACTTGCAAGCCGAAACTGATGATGATAGATACAAGTATAGACATCCGCTTGGCTTGGCTTGGCTCTCTTCACAGCAATAGTTGACCCGGCAATACCAACCAACTATTGTTTTGTCGCGCGCTCCACCTGAACCATATTCTTAAATGCCTCAACAACTCCGGGATCAAAATGGCGCCCTTTTTCCTGCGTCAATACTGTCAGAGTAGTCTCGACATCATACTTGTGCCGCACTGATCTTCCCGCCGTCATCGCATCAAAAGCGTCAACAACAGCGATAATCCGCGAACCATGCGGTATATCCTCACCGGCAATCCCTAGCGGATAGCCATTGCCGTCAAACCGTTCATGATGATGGCGGACAATTGCCGCTTCCTTCGTAAACAAACTCATACCGGCCAAAATATCGGCCCCGACAGTCGCGTGGGCCTTAATCAGTTCACGTTCGTCAGACGACAGTTCTCCCGCTTTACCGAGAATCTCTGCCGGAATTATGATCTTGCCAATGTCATGCAGCAGTGCCGCCTTGCCGATTGTCCCGCATTCCTGTTTAGACAGATTCAAAGCTTTAGCCAATTCCTGCGCCAGATTGCTGACAATCTCGGAATGGCCGTGACTATATGGGTCCTTGATCTCAAACATATTGACCAGAATCCTGATCATATTAACCCAGTCGGTTTCCCGTTGCTGACTTTCGATAATTCTCTGTGTGGCCTCAAGCAACACCTCCACCCGGTATCTGGCACTGTTGAAATTCCTTGGCCAGATAATATAGCGGTCAGCGTAACGGCTGCGCCCTTCCTGACCCGGCTGCTCTTCGGTCTGGACCAGTCGATCGGCTTCAGTATCTTCAGAGGTTTCATCAGGTCTGTTCTCATTCTTGCCCAGCCCGAAAGTATGAAATAGTTCAGCCGCGGCGCAGACCTCCTGTAACGTATCATCACGGAACACGGCAATGCCGCAGGGTACTTGCCGCAATGCGTGGCAATGAACCGCCAGCTTATGCCTAAGAGTCCATAATTTATTTTGGAGATAAATAACGCCGACTATAATTAGTGGAAGCAGAATCAAATGGAGAATGTATATGACCTCTTTGCCATCAGGTGCTAATAAGGCCCAAACACCGTTAAAGCCCAGGATGACTGCCAGTATTCCACATAAACCGATCCAAATCCTTCCACTGTGCCAGTTCATGGTCATAACTCCTCACTACAGATACTGTACCATATATTATGTTTACTAAATGCACAGTGTGCCCAGATTACTGGTCAATACTTTTTTTGTCAGTTGATCATTCAGAGACTTGGGCAAAATAATATAGCAATAGCCAGCAGCCAACCTGATCAGAGGTTAATAGCCGGGCTGATTGCCAACCGCAATTTTTTTTCAATCAACTGTCCTTTGCACTTTTCTTATTTTTCAGTTCTCAATTATGGCGCTATTTCCCATTTATCAGCCGTGTTCTCGCGAATTGCCGGCTATTCTGTTATAATTTTAGGCAGAAGCATTTTGAAAGGAACTTTACTATGAAAATCTTTGCCATCGCCGACACCCACCTGTCCGGGCAACCGCCTGCAAAACCTATGACTGTGTTCGGCGACAATTGGCTTAATCACTGGGACAAGATAAAAACAGACTGGCTGTCCCGGGTCGGATCTGAAGACGTGGTCCTGCTGGCTGGAGACATCTCCTGGGCCATGACGCTTGCTGAAGCCTTGGAGGACCTTAACGAAATTGCGGCCCTGCCCGGAAAAATAATCATCGTCAAAGGAAATCATGATTACTGGTGGCAGACAATAGCCAAAATGAACAACGCCATCGGTGACCGGCTGACATTTCTTCACAACAGCTTTGCTGTTGCCGGCGAATTTGCCGTATGCGGCAGCCGCGGTTGGCTATGTCCAGATGACCCGGCGTTTAACGCAACCGACCTACCGATATACTTACGGGAAATAAGCCGGGTTAAAGCTTCTATTACCGCCGCACAAGCAGCAGGCTACCGCCGCACCATCTTGATGCTCCACTACCCGCCACTCTACCGAAATCCCAGCGCCTTTAGCCAACTGTTCAGCCAATTTCAGGTGGAACTATGTGTCTATGGTCATCTGCACGCTGAAGCCACCGCCACCGCTCCCTGTGGAGAAATCAACGGAACGCGCTGCCAATTAGTCTCCTGTGATGCCCTTGATTTTAAACTACAGCAAATCATCTAAACTGAACGAATGCAAATTTATACCGGGATTTGTTTTTCCCGGCGTAAATTGCTATAATAAATTAATACCCACCCCCCACGGGGGAGAGAAGAGGTGTAATTTATGTCTAATATCGCAATACAAAGTGAAGTTCTGAGCAGGCTGCGCAACGTCAAGGGACATATCGCCGGCATCGAACGAATGGTGGAAGAAGGCCAGGAATGCAGCAATGTCCTGATTCAGCTTTCTGCCATCCGGGCAGCAGTGGAAAAAATCGGCATCTACATTCTTGAGAATAATGCCGTGGAGTGCTTACTGAGCAATGTTGAAACCAAACCCGAGGACCAGGAACGAGTGTCGCTTGTGGTAAAACAAATGCTTGCTTTCCTTAAATAGAAGCCCACTTTTTGACCTCACGTCCACCAGGTGAGCAACAGGGCAAGCCCTTTTTTAAACCAATTTAAGTATAGCAGCACTCCGCTGGCAACAAGCACACCCCCCGCCGCCTTCTGAACCACCGGCAGCCAGCGATACAACAAGCGAACCCTGTCGAAGCAGTGTCGGCATAATAAGGCCATCAGCACAAACGGCAATGCGAATCCGGCAGAATAGGCCAGCAGTAGCCACACTCCGCGCATTGCTGTATCACTTGCCCCTGCGTAGGCTAATACCGATGCCAGGATAGGTCCGGTGCAGGGTGTCCAGCCGGCAGTCACCGCCATTCCCAGCAGCAGGGCACCCAGCGGACCCCCTGCGGCTTTTTTAACTTGCGGTCGCCAGTACTCCCGGTTTAAAAACGGCATCCGGAAAATACCCGTCAGATAACCGCCCATAATAACCATAAATACCGCTCCGGTTTTACGGACAACATCCTGATAATCCAAAAACAGCTGACCCAATGCCGAAGCTGTTGCTCCCATTAGCAGGAAGACGAGTGTAAACCCGGCCATAAAACAGACGCCATTAATAGCCAGCCGCCCTGCTTTTGCCCCATCGTCGCTGCCTGAACCTGCCAGTAGTGCGATATACACCGGCATCATCGGCAATACGCACGGCGAAATAAATGCAACCACCCCGGCGCCAAACGCCGCCAACAAAGAAATGTCACTGCCGTACACAGCGCTACCTCCTACAAGCCATGTAGTACATTCTCAAGTTCAGCCTGGGTAACGCCGCCGAGCTTACGAAATCTTATGATTCCCGTGCGGTCGATAACCAGCGTTGTTGGAATGGCATTTATCTGGAAGGTGGCGGCGACACTCCCGTCAGTGTCCAGCAGAACAGGCATAGTATAATTGTTATTCACAACAAACGCGCTGACTTTGTCCGCCGTTTCCTGGATATTGATGCCCCAATAATCTACATCGGAACGATGCGCGGTGGCAAACTGCTGTAACTCGGGCATCTCTTCCCGGCAGGACGGGCACCATGAAGTCCAGAAATTAAGCACAGTTACTTTACCTGGCTGTCCGATTTGAACGCCTTTGCCATTAATGTCCTGTAAATTAAATTGCGGAACCTGTTTCCCCACCGCAACTCCAACATTGGCAGACGGCAATATTGGA
>Ga0364895_1096_pt1 | contig 16595 bp, 18 predicted proteins | sample SorcelJu500002C3_2_FD_206952 | JGI IMG/M metagenome (GOLD analysis project Ga0364895, IMG submission 206952) | Enriched cells from Trout Bog Lake Hypolimnion, Wisconsin, USA - BchlTB.July09.5000.02.C3 | ecosystem: Environmental > Aquatic > Freshwater > Lake > Hypolimnion/Profundal zone | place...
CGTTTGCCATTCCATTATGCCACCGCCAAAAACAGCTCCGCCTATTACCCCACTCGCTTCCCGATACCACCAGAGATTCACAACAAAAAAAGACGGGGTTAATCACCTTGCTGCCTACCTGAAAGCACCGGAAAAGAACAAAGCAATTGAACCTCAAGCAATTACGAGATTCGGTATGATGCCAGCTCTCAATCTACCAGATTCAGAACTGAGAGCCGTAGCTGAATGGGTATGGGATCAGTACAACCCGAATATGGGGATGGGACGAGGGATGGGGATGAGACGGGGAATGAACCAGCAGTAAAGGTTTAAGAGCCCTCGCTGCCATGAAACGATTATTGTTTATCACTTTAGCCTTGCTGTTCAGTCCTGCGTCAATTACAGCGAAAACCACTGAACAGCACGCAAGTTTTGACCATAGCAGGCTGAGCACTTCAACGCAGTGCATACGATGCCATGAACGTGACCAGCCGGATGATAAGCTGCACAGCCAGTCGAAGGGAAACTGCTCTATATGCCACACGACCAAAGAATGGAAACCAACGATCACTGAACCATGAAAAAATCATTCAGTTGGAGGGTTTTTATAAGCTTCGGGCTTTTCATTGCGGTGCTCATGATGCTGGTGTCGGGGGTAATCCTTTATATCTCTCCTCCGGGAAGGGTTGCCAACTGGAATGACTGGAGAATGTTAGGCCTCACAAAAAAGGGGTGGCAACACCAGCACATTATTTTTGGATTTACCTTTTTAATTCTCTCTCTGTTTCACCTGTTTGTTATTAACTGGAAAGCATTTTTCTCTTACCTGAAATCAAAGACAACGGAAGGCCTTAAAAGCCCTGTGGAACTGCTTACCATAATAATTCTCTCCGCCTTGTTCGGGATAGGAACATACTATGGTATCCAACCCTTCTCGGCAGTCATCAAGATTGGCGATACAATTTCCGACTCCTGGGAACGTCGGGAAAAGCAGGCCCCGATTCCACATGCAGAACTCATGACACTTAGACAACTTGCAGAGCAGCCAGGGCTTGGCGGTGATCCCGCCGCTTTAAAAACCAAACTGGAAAAGGCAAAATTAAAAGTTGCTTCCGAGGAACAAACCCTTGCTGAAATAGCAAGCTTGAATGGCAAGACAGCTGAAGAAGTCTATGAATTTATTGCTCCAGAGAAAACCGGAAGGCATAAAATTCAGGGGCAGGGTTTCGGGAAAAAAACCTTGCAGGAAATCGAGGGCGGGGTTTCATCGACGTCACTGCAGCTTGCACTTCGGCAGAAAGGGATTGAAGCAAAAACCGATACCCCGTTGAAATCCATTGCTGCAAATAACAAGATTGAAATGAACGAGCTACGCAAAATACTGGAAACAATGATCAGCCGGTAGAGAGTAAAAACATCCGGACAGCGCTGATAAAAAATGCACCCGACTACATTTTTCATCGGCAGCCCGGATGCACGGAGGAACATCACTGGACAAATATGTACAGAGGCGATGACAAGATTCGAACTTGTGATAAAGAGTTTTGCAGACCCTTGGCTTAGACCACTCACCCACACCGCCTTAAAAAAACATCCGGGCATACTTGAAGATAAGATGCACACACACACCCAAGTCCCCACAAGACTTCACAACAGATGCCCGGATGCCGGAGAAATACTTCGGCATATTCATAAACTGAGGCGATGACAAGATTCGAACTTGTGATGAAGAGTTTTGCAGACCCTTGGCTTAGACCACTCACCCACATCGCCTAAAAAAACATCCGGGCAGCACTGAAGAAAAGATGCACACACACCTGTAAAGCCCCCATATGACTTTACAACTGCTGCCCGGATGAGGAGGAAACGTCAGAATGTCACCGTTGCCCAGAGTTCAGAACGAAGACGAGTCGTGTCGTTTGCAGGAGTCACGTCATCCTTTGCTGTCAAGTAGCGCAGCGTAGGCTGAATGGTAAAGCTGCCTTTTGCTGCCTGATAAACCTTGAACTGGTACTGAGCCCATACAAAGTTGTTGGTATACTTCTGGGTAATGCTTGTTGATTTGTCGGTTGTTTCGCTATGGTCATACCAGGCAAGGAATGGGCCGTACTCGGCTTTAATCCTCAAGAGATAACCTGTGTAATCGACATTTTTATTAGCATTTGCACCGTATATGGCACTTGAAGGAGTGGTGCCTTGACCGATATTATATAATCCGGTGAAACCAAGTTTCAGATCGCCTGCAGGAACCCCAACGTTCGCTCCAAAAGTTACAGGCCTGATGCCCTGATGCCAAGGTTTTCCAAAGTCAGAGCTTGTTGTTGAGAACGTTTGCTGAGTAATAGAATCGAACTTGGTTATTGCGGTAAGAACCTCCGGCTCGAAAGTAATGTCTCCGATAGTGGTTTTGTAGCTCACGAGTGCTGCATAGCCATCGTTCAGAAGGCCATCGCCAGTACCTGCGGTGTCACTTGCTGAGATATTATCAAATACACCAACTACCACATTCAAGTCACCAGGGCCGATTTTTGTTCCGTAGTTCGCACCAAAAAGCCTGTCGTTGTCGAACGTCGTCGTTGGAATGTCGAGCGGATTTTTTGGATACAGGGTCAGATCTAAAATAGGGTTGTTTGTCGAATTGAGCGGAAGACGGCCAAAAAGGTAGTGACTGTCTCCATAAAAACGGCCAAAATAGAGCTGGGAAGCACCAAGAGTGTATACTTCAGTATTACCATATCCGACAGTCTGCCAACCTCCGGCACCACCAAATGATCCTGGCTGTTCGTTTGTAAGCTGCGCCTTAAAAACGTAACCATCACCGAGATCGGCTGAAGCGTTCAGACGAACCCGATACTGGTAATACAAATTGTCTGGTTTTGTGCTCTGATGGGCAGCATCGAAAGATTCGTCTCTGGCACGGACAGAGGAATCCCCGCTGAATGTCAACTCTGCAGAAGCTGGTGAAGCATAAGAGAGGACTGCGAACATCGCGGCAAGTGAAAACATTTTTTTCATTGAAACGTTACTCCTTTTTTTTTGTTATGTCGAGTTGTGTGTTATGCGTTCAGGTAAAAAAAATTCATAAAAAAGCCGGCTCTGATACTGAAAGCCGGCTTTGTGATATTTCAGACCCAGTGAACCGGGCAACTAAGTCACTCCTACGGTATTCAGTATATCAGCATCCATCACAAGACAACAACAGCATGATGAAGTACTGATAAAGCCTTTAATGAATAAACCCTGAGAAATCATAAAAGTATTATTTGATTAACAATTGTTAACAATGAGCATTTTATCTCGTTTATTTGCAAGCATATACCATAAAAATACCTTAAATATGGTAGAGACAAGGGCATCGTCCCGCTCTATGTTCATCCATGATCTTATAAGCTCCATTCGCTGAGGATTCGTGACCATCTTGAATCTCTCTCTGCAAGAATGTCTTTTACGTCTTCTTCACCCAAATGCCGAAAACGGCTTTGCCCAAGCAGATAGTTTTCTGCTGATGTGAACTTTCCCGGTTTATGGTTAAGAGTAAACTTACCATCTGAGAATTCTGCCAAAAACCAGAGGCCGCAGTCGACAGCATTTTTTGCAACTGAAATTGTATCTGACGTATCGTGCCCCCAACCAACCGGGCATGGAGCAAAGACATGAATGTACGATGTACCGTCGACCTTGCTGGCATATTCAAGCTTTCTAAGATAATCCAATGGATAGCCGACACTTGCCGTAGCTGCATAGTCTATTCCATGAGCAGCAACGATTTCGAACATGGGTTTTTTATGAGTAACAGCTCCTTTCAAACGCTTGCCTGCAGGTGATGTGGTTGTCCGCGCCCCGATTGGAGTAAGGCTGCTCTTTTGAACGCCGGTGTTCATATATGCCTCATTATCGTAACAGATATACATAATCTTGTCGTGCCGATCTATTGCGCCTGAGAGGGCCTGCAGGCCAATGTCGGCCGTGCCGCCATCGCCGGCAAAACCAACTGCATGAAAATCTTTTATGCCCAGAGCGCGAGCACCGGCAGCGACGCCTGAAAGCATCGATGCCGTACCAGGAAAGGTTGAAATTATTGCATTACAGCTAAAAGCCATCTGAGGGAAAATAAAACCGACTGCAGACATGCAGCCTGCCGGAACAACTGCATAGGATCGTTCCCCAAGGACTTTCAAGGCAAGTCGAAGAGCAAGGCTTCCCCCACATCCAGGACAAGCCTTGTGACCATAAAAATATTCACGGTCTCCTAAATCGCGAATGGATATTTTCTTATCAGATAAATGCAACTGTTTCTCCATCATCGGGACTCTTAAGTCTTAAAAAAAGACGTTCAATATCTGTAGCCGATATATCTTTGCCACCCAACCCTCCAACAAAGTTCAGAAGTCGGGGCGGCAGGACTTTCGCTCGCATTAATGCTGAATTCACATTGGTAAAAACAGTTCCTTCGTAGCCGAATGAGATATCTTTTTCCAACACACCGACCGATTTCGCACCTGCGAGGGCGGTACTGATTTCAGTATCGGGAAATGGCCGCATGTAGCGAATTCGAACAAGCCCTACCCGTTCTCCAAGAGAGCGCAGCTTTTCAACAACCGGCCTTACCGTTCCGGCAACACTGCCAAGGGTGACAAGAATGAATTCGGCATCATCACAGTGGATGGTTTCAATCAGCCCCGGATAATGTCGTCCAAAAAGTTGTCCGAATCGCTCTTCAGTTTCAAAAATCACTTTTGAAGCGGACATCATGGCCTGATGCTGTAACTGCTTGAATGACTGATTATAAGCCGGGCCGGCGGTAAAAGCAAGACTCATCGGATGATCAAGATCCATCTTGTTTACTGTTCGGAAGGGTGGAAGAAATACATCGACATCTTCCTGTGTCGGCAGATTAACCAGTTCATAGGTGTGTGTAATGAGAAATCCATCAAGATTGATCATGAATGGGGTGAGTACATGGGGATCCTCTGCAATTGCATATCCATGGATTATCAGGTCAAGCGACTCCTGGGCATCCTCCGCATAAACCTGTATCCACCCGCAATCGAGGAGGGAAAGTGAGTCCCGCTGATCGCCATAGATATTCCAGGGCAGAGCCAGGGAGCGGTTCGCATTCATCATCACCACAGGAAAACGACCGCCGCTTGCATAGTGAAGACATTCGGCCATGTAAAGAAGCCCCTGTGATGATGTGGCGGTAAAGGTTCGAGCCCCGACTGCACTGGCACCGATACAGGCGGAGAGTGCTGAGTGCTCAGACTCGACGTGCAGATATTCCGCTTTTAAAGAGTCGTCTTCCACCATTTCAGCCAACCGCTCGATCACCGTGGTTTGGGGTGTTATGGGATAGGCGGCAATAACGTGTGGACGCGCAAGCCGAACCCCTGCTGCCACGGCCTCATTGCCTGATAAAAAAGCTTTTTGCGCAGGTATCATACTCCCTCATTCTCCATTCGAATGGCTTTCTGGCGACACTCTTTGGCACAGATGCCACATCCTTTGCAATAATCGTAGTCAATCTCAAGCCCTTGAGGTGTACTGTTGTGAATAACACCATCAGGACAAAGCAACCGGCAAATACGGCAGTTGGTGCATTTTGCAGCATCAATGACTGGGCGATGGCTGCGCCATGAGGCATTTGTTTCAACCAGATGACCTGCGGGGAAAGCGGTACCCACAGGATAGTCTGCCAGAACTTTTGGCTGCTTGAATGATTTTTGCCGGACTGGATAGTTCATGTTATTTGTCCTCCCGAGGCTTTGAATGTCTCTTCAAGCAACACCGCATTCTTTTCCGCCGATGATCCTTTCATTTCATGACGTACAGCTGCCAGAAGTGATTGTAGAGTGACTACCTCACTCAATGCAGCCAAAACACCTAACATGCCTGTATTGGCAATAGGTCGGCCAAGGTATTGCAGGGCCAGCGCAGTTGCATCTACCAGAACTGTCCGGACATGAGCAGGAACTGAGAGAGGCAGTTCACTATGTGCCGTATTGACCAGCAGCAATCCTCCCCGCTGCAATCCATTCAAGATCGAAGCGTCAAGTAAGGTGTCATCCAGAACAACAACCACATCACATCGGGTAATAATACTCCGATCTGCAATTTTTTGGTCGTCTATGCGAATAAAACCAAGTACAGGTGAACCCCTGCGTTCCGGCCCGAATGAGGGGAATGCAAGAGCGTGACGATTTTCAAAAAGAGTAACAGCAACACCCAATAACCGTGCCGCTGTAAAAGCACCCTGGCCACCCCGACCGTGAAAGCGAATCTCAACCATTGTTGAAGCTCCCGGCATGGGAGCGTAATGTCAACAAACGCGCTCCGGCAGCATTGAGGGTTTCGGGCTGTTTGGCAAAATGAAACCTTATAAGGTGATGGACGGGCTCACGGAAAAAGCTTGATCCCGGAACTGCAGCGACTCCAACTTTTCGTGCCAGCCATTCAGAGAATGCAAGATCATCGGTGACTCCAAACTCGCTGACGTCAACCATAACATAGTAAGCTCCCTGAGGTTTCGTATAGGAGAGTCCTGCTTTGTCAAGCCAGCTGAGAAAAATATTCCTTTTTGCGGTGTAACTTGCCTGAAGCTCCCGGTAATAGGAGTCCGCAAATTCCAGCGCGGTAACGGCTGCTTCCTGAAGAGGGGCCGCTGCACCAACCGTCAAAAAGTCGTGTACCTTACGGATTGCATCAATGATTTCAGGTGCTGCCACCACTGTCCCAAGCCGCCATCCAGTGATTGAGTATGTTTTGGAAAGCGAACTGCAGGTAATCGTCCGATCAAACATACCAGGCAACGCTGCCATGCTGATATGCACGTTTGGAGCGTATACAATATGCTCATAGACCTCGTCAGTAATGACAAACGCGTCAAATTCACAGGCAAGAGCGGCGATGAGTTCCAGTTCACTTTTTGTAAAAACTTTGCCGGTCGGGTTGCCCGGATTGCAGAGAATCAATGCTTTTGGGCAATGCTGCTCAAAAGCATGACGGAGAGCCACAGGATCAAAGGTAAACTCCGGAGGATGCAGTGGCACATAGACCGGCATAGCCCCGGTCAGAATGGTATCGGCGGTATAATTTTCATAGAACGGGGAGAAGATCACAACCTTGTCGCCCGGATTGCAGGCGGTCATCAAGGCAGCCATCATCGCCTCGGTACTGCCGCAGGTGACAACCACATTGGCGTCAGGGTCAATGGGAATGCCCATGAATCGTGATTGTTTACGGGCAAAAGCCTGACGGAAATTCGGCGCACCCCACGTGACGGCATACTGGTGCGGCCCTTCCCTGCCTGCACGTTCGGCAGCTGCAAGCAGAGCTTCCGGAGGATTAAAATCAGGAAACCCCTGTGAGAGATTAACTGCATCACAGGCGTTCGCCACACGGGTCATTCGCCGAATAATCGATTCCGTAAAATGGCTTGTGCGTTGACTTGTTTCAGGCACGTAAATATCCTTGAACGTTTAATGTTACCATCTCAACCCTTACCCTGTATTCCAGTATATTCGAATAGACATCCGGCATAGAATTTTCCTGTGTTTCGATTTCTCAGATTCCCGCGCCTTTCGCCAAATCTCCTGTATCTCGCAAGTCCACAATCCTTTTAGCCTTATGAGTGGCACGGGGCAAGGTTCCGTTCGGCAGCACGTTGACCCGCCTTGGCTGAACTCCGGAGCGGTGCTTTATCTGCTCGATCACCAGTGTTGCAAGCTTCTCTCCCTGAGCTTCGTATCCTTCGATTGTTTCAACGTCAACATCAAACCTCAGGAGTCTGTGCTCGGTATAGACAGTAATCCGATACTCTCCGGTTAAACCCGGCAAACCCCTGACCACATATTCTATATCACTTGGAAAAATATTGACACCGGAAACGATAAGCATATCGTCTATGCGCCCCTGCACTGTAAAACGGGCATGGGTACGACCGCATGAGCATGTATCACGGAAGCGTGTTACAATATCACCGGTACGGAAACGAATCATGGGGCGTGCCTGTTTTTTGAGGGTGGTGAGAACCATTTCGCCATGCTCACCATCAGCAACTGGCTCCAATGTATCAGGATCGAGCACTTCTATCAGAATGTTATCCTCGGCAAGGTGCAAGCCGTTTTTCCCAGAACACATACCTGCACAAGCTCCGAAAATATCTGAAAGACCATAAAAATCGAACAGTTCTGCACCCCACAGTTCTTCAATCGCAGAACGTGTGGCAGGAATTGAGCCTCCAGGTTCTCCGGCAACAATAATTTTTCGAATATATAAATCACGTTTCGGGTCAATCCCCTGCTTCAGGGCACTTTCGCCGAGATGCCAGGCATACGATGGTGTTGTCCAGGTAATAGTAGGTTTGAACTCTTTCATGATGTAGAGAAGTCGCTCAGAGGGAACCGTACCGGCCCAGATGCAAAGAGCACCAAGATTCTGGGCACCAATAACATCAGGGCCCCCAACAAACAAGCTGAAGTTAAGCGCGTGCAGATACCTGTCTTTTGGTCTCATTCCTGCAGCCCAGAAAAGACGGGATTCTACATTCTGAAAATCATCGAAATCCTTTTTCGTAAAAGGACTGAGGGTAGGAACACCTGTTGAACCGCTCGAAGCTGAAACAAAGACAATCTCTTCTTCCGGCACAGCTACCATATCCCCAAGATCAGGAACTGCCAACTGGCGATCCCGTTCAATTATTTTGTTGGTGAATGGAAAGCGAGCAAGGTCTTCAAAATGCTTCAAATCAGTTGGTTTGACTCCAGCATCATCGAATGCCTGCCGATAATAGGGTGAGCGCTTGTAAGCAAAGTCAAGATGCTCCTGAAGCAGCGACAATTGCAGTTGTTCTAATTTTGGACGGGAAAGGGTTTCTATCTCCTCCTCCCAAAATGTTCTGTTACTCATGCTCTTATTGTCTTCAGTGATTATTCAAAATCTATTTTAAAATCTCTGAAACGGCTCTCTATCTCATTTAAGCGGTGACGACGTTTCAGCATGCTTATAAATTGCGACCTTCAGTGAATAGCCGTTTATAATAAAAACCACTCGTATAGAGTGCTGCTGCCGGATTGTGCCCGAGTACCCTGTCTTTGGTGATAAGCGTCGTAACTGGAGCATCTGAATATTTGATAAATAGCGAATCGTGTCCAACACATAAGCCGATAATGACGTTCAGATCAGTTTTCTCGGCGTTGAGCAGACGGGCCTGCAGGATTGGATTACACATGGATTCATGACTCCCCTTCAAAATTTTAAGCCTATCTTCAATACCGATTTCGCTCTTATCGACGGAGCCAATCTTGCAAATAACGGAGTATGGTTCCAGTCCGTTAATTTTCAGAACTTTGACAAAAACTTTTGTCTCTTCAGAAAGACCAATACAGGTTGCCAGTCCGATTTTTTTTGCCCCTATACGATTGGCAAACGCAATCGTCTCCTCGACACGAGTCAGCTGACCATAATAGGTGCCCTCAACTTCAGCGGAAGCCCTTGCTATTTTTGCATCCTGTCCTTCGCCACGGTACTGGTTGGTTATGGCATCCAGTTCATCGGGCTCGACTCGTTCAGTCAGACAGAAATCAGGAAATTTTCGATCCTGCCGGTAACAGTTCGGCACTCCGCAATCCGAACAGGTGAGCTCTTTCGGCTCAGTATTTTTTTGCTTTTTCTTAGACACCATAGAAATCTTGTTTTTGTTTCGCTAATTGCGGGAATGCTAACGCCTTTAAAAAAATCTTTTCGAACTCCGCTTCACGCGAAAGTTCAAGCACAGTCATTCCTGCCACCACTGATGCTGCATCACTTCGTAACTCCCTATTAAGAAGAAAAGCTGCAGCTCCGCTTTGTGATGTATTTCCAACAAACTCAACCCTGTCAGCAAAACTTTCGGGCAGAAGACCAAGAGTGATCAAACTGGATATTTGAAGATGTGCTCCAAAAGAACCGGCAATAAACACCCGGTCGACATCCCCTGGGTTACGTGAGCAGGTCTGCAGCATCATATCGATACCTGCTCGAACAGCTGCCTTGGCAAGTTGCACCTGACGGATATCCTGCTGAGTCAGGGTGACTTTTTCAGCGAGCCTGAATTGTGGCCGCCCCTGGAGCACTTCCAGATGATGCATCCATGTTGCAAAGCGTTCCGAACCCGGTTTGACAAAACGTCCATTACGGTCAACGATACCCTCTCTGGCTAATTCTGCAACCGCATCAAGCAGTCCGCTTCCGCAAAGACCAACAGGGCAAGCTCCTGAAATAGTCTGAATTGCAACAGTACCACTCTTGAGACTAACTTTTTCAATTGCACCGGCCACAGCCCTCATACCGCTGGAGATGTTCATCCCTTCAAAGGCTGGCCCGGCTGCTGTAGATGTTGCCGTTATCTTTCCATTTTCAGAAAGCGCCATTTCGCCATTTGTGCCAATATCAACGAAAAGCGTTATGCCCTTCAGACGTGGCAAATCAGCAGCCATAATACCTGCGGTAATATCGGCTCCAACATAAGCTGACGCGACTGGTGGAAACCAGACCTGACCCTGTTGGGCAATCTGCAATCCAAGCTCGGCGGAAGAAACGGAGGAAGCTGTATTCAGTTCCACACGATAGGGATATTTGCCGAGAGAAGAGGGAGATTTGCCCGCTGCTATAGTCAGCATTGTAGTATTGCCACTCCATATCGCCTCATAAATAGTTGAACGATTGATTTTTTCAGATGCGGCCAATGCTCCAATCATCCGGTTCAGTTCAAGCAAAAGCTCTTTGTGCAAAAGAGTCAGCCCTTCGTCAGTTGAAGCCAGCTTAATACGTGTCAAAACATCCTGCGCATGCAACGCCTGCGGATTAAGGGAGGAAATCGAGCACAACACTTGTCCGGTTTTCAGATCCACTAAAGCGACAACTACGGTTGTGGTACCTATATCGATAGCTACACCGTAGAACATTGCTGTTGTATCACCAATTTCAGTGTTCAGCAAGTACTTTCCTGCTGTCACAGATGTTGTACCACTCTCTGGATCATATTTTTTCCCGATGAAGGGGTCAAGTGAAACCATTCGACATTTCCCGTCAGCCACAATAGAAAGCAAGTGTGGACCGGTCTGTGGAACATCAACATTAATATCTCCATGAACAGACACCTGACAACTCAGTACATAACCCGCCTGTTCAACCTCCGGCGCAACATTATGGAAGCCTTTTTCATGACGCAAACCTGCAAGATACCCTTGAATTAAAAGTACCTTGCATTTACCGCAGGTTCCCTCTCTGTTACAGGGGGATTCAATAAAGATCCCTGCCTGGCGAGCAGCCTTAAGCAGTAATGTTCCTTCGGGAACAATGATCTGTTTATTATGACTGGCAAAAGAAACTACTGGCATGGATTATTCTCCCTGCACTGTTCTGGTCATAGCACGAATATTGGCCAGCGTTGTCGAAGTACTTAACCCACAGGCTGGAGAAATAATATCGATACCATCGTTAACAAGTTTCTGCGTCTGTACAGAAATTTTATGAGGTGTTCCCCATTCCAGAGAGTATGTGCTAAGGTTGCCCATAGTAGTAATGCCGGGAAAATCCTCTTTCAGCTTTGCAAGGTTTACCATAGCATCAGTGCTGATAGCATCGGCCTTAAGGTCGGGAATGAGTGTCCTGACATTATTGATGTTGCCGCAGATGTGAAGAATGACCGGTGTCCTGAAGCCATGAACAGCTTCGGTAAGAATATTCAGGTATCGCACTGCATATTCCCGAAACATAAGAGGGCCAAGTATTTCCCCCGTTGCTGACGGGTCACCAATGGCAATGACGGATGCTCCGGCCCTGACAGATCTTGCGGCAAACCTGATGAGGAGTTCAGTAACATACTCCAGAATCCGGTGAGCACTGGCTGGATTTTTGCGCAACTCTTTGTAGAATGCCATCGGATTGATAATTGATGCGGCAGTGCTGATTGGCCCTGTCATGCTTACAACAACTGGTAACTGCTGATAGGTTTGAGAGAGTTTTGCTGTTGCAGAGGTCACCGTCTGAATACGCCCGGATTCAAGCATTTCATCAATATCACGGAAAATAACATCTCTAACTGAGCCAAATGCTTCCTGTCGTATTTTCGGCTCGCAGGCAAGTGTACCCTTGTCAATCCGGCTTCCAAGCAACTCGGCCTCAACAGTCATACAGAAAGGTACGCCAAGATTTTCAAACCCGGTCTGTTCCTGAATGGCGCCTGCAAGTGATGCCATCAAATCAGGATTGTCATGCGCAGCAGGAAGGGTGAAACCACTACTGTTCATAACCTCAACAATCGAAGCATTCATCATGCCTCCCATGCAGATCACAGGAGCCCGATCCGTTGCTTTTTTATTCAGCACATCAAGAAGACGTTTTTTTGGGGTAATTTTACTCGTCATCATAATGAGTTATTCACTATTTCTTCAAGCAATCCAGCATTGACGGGATAGCCTGTTTCGCGAACAGCATCAAGCATGGCATCAATATTTTCAAAAGGTGTCTCTGTGGGCAAACTGCACCCTGAAGCGACAACAAAACCTTTGGGATTGTCATGAGCTGCGATAACGCATTTAAAAACCTCGCGTCGTATATCCTGAGGGGTACCCTGCAGCATAATGGCAGATGGATGAACATTTCCCATGAGCCTGACGCGATGCCCGATTTTCTTTTTTGCATCAAGCAGGTTTGCATCATTGTCAATCGATATACAGTCAGCACGCGTATCGGCCATTTTATCCCATATCGGACTGGTTTTTCCGCAGATATGAAGCGTCGCCGGACGGCTTTTTGAGTGGATATAGTCGACCAGCGTTTTCAGATAGGGATAGCTGAACTCTTCGAACTGTTTTGGACTGATAACCGATGACGATGACATGGCATCGGTCAGACTCGGCATTCCTCCTGCGTCAAATATAGCTTCGGCATAGGCAAGTGCAGACTCCAATGAAAGCTTGCAGAGACTATGAACAGAAGCAGGATCCTTCAAAACAAGCCGGGACAGATTGACGGCACCAATAAGAAATGAGGCATTGGTGAAAGGACCTGTCAATGCGGCTGTAACCGGAACCTCATTGCCAACCTCCTGCACAACCCGTTTAATCGCTTCAAGATGCTCTGGCAAAACACCATCCCGCCAGGGATCAACTGGCCGCAGTCCTGAAATCCGGGAAACGCTCTCAATAGCAGGTTCGGCAAGAAAAGCTGTTTCATCCTCCGGCACCCTTATTCGGGCACCCATGCCTTCTGCTATGGTGTAAAGATCAGTAAAGACCCGAATATTATCGTAACCAAAGCGCCGGTAGGATGCGACCTGTGCATCAGCCAGTGATTTGCCATTGTTGCGAAGTGAACTGACGGTCACGCCAAGCACCCTTGCAGCTGTATTCCCCACAATCGGCACACATGGCAAACGATCGACAGGAAGACCTTGTGCATAGGCATGAAGACGTTGCAAGGGAAAGAGTGCGTCTTTTTTTAGAGCGAGCCTATTGATCGTTGAATCAGACATAGATAGAATCTTTGAATAACTTGTGCAGCAGTTTCACTGCTGCAGGTGCGGAAGGAGCATAACCGTCAGCACCAATTCTGTCAGCGAAAGTTTGTGATATTGGGCCCCCGCCAACGATAACTTTAAATGCATCACGCTGCCCGCTCTCCTGCAGAATCTGAACAACCGCTGCCATGCCATCCATAGTCGTGGTCATCAGTGTTGATAATGCAATCACATCGGCATGCTCTGCAATTGCTGCATCAACAATCTGCCTGGGCTGCACATCCCTGCCAAGATCAATGACCTCAAACCCGGCAGCATCAAGCAGTGTTTTTACAAGATTTTTTCCGATATCATGCGTGTCGCCTTCAACCACACCGATAACTACCTTTTTACGGGTTCGCTGCTGCTCCCGATTGATGTAGGGGTTGAGAATATTCAAACCGGCATACATGGCATCTGAACAGAGAAGAATTTCAGGAATAAAATATTCTTCATCTTCAAAAAGCTGACCGGCACGGTTCATGCCATCAACAAGCCCGTTTTCTATGGCTCTATATGCGTCAATTTTTTCTTTGATAACCCTGTGAGCGATCTCTTCAACTGTTCCTTCATCCATATTCAATACAGCATCAGAGAGCGCTGTGAAAAACGTTTGCTCTTTATTGTCACTCATATCCGATCACATTCAGTTTCTCTATAAAAAATACACGTCTTTTTTTTCAGCGCACCCAGAAAAGAACACGGCGTTTGATAAAATCAAGCAATGCCATTGAAACAAACGTAACCATGCCAGTATAGAGAATGCCTGCAACCATGCGAGGATAGTCGGCATAATCCGCATAGTATTGCACAAATCTTCCAAGTCCCTGATTTGCACCGAAAAGCTCGGCAACAGTCAACAGAATAAATGCAAGAGCAAGGCCTACTGCCATCCCTGAAAAAATATTCGGCAAGGATGCTGGAAAGACAACACGTCGCATATACTCGAATCGACCAAATCCAAGAATACCGGCATTATCACGATAACGAAGCGGAACCGATGCTGCACCAGCAGCCGCATTAACAAATACCGGCCAGAAAGCTCCAATAAAAACAACAAGGATTGCTGATACCCTGAATGTCGGCATCAGCGCAATTGCATAGGGAATGTAGACTGTCGGCGGGATTGGTGCCGCAACTTTTGCAAACGGATCAAATGCCCTGTGTATCCACTTGACCGAACCTACCACTATACCCCACAGAGCTCCAAGAATAACAGCGAGCAAGTACCCGGGAACCAGAATAAGGAACGATGACCATGTCCCTTTCAAGAGCTCCGGCAATGAATCCTTAAGCGCTTTGAACGTTACCGCAGGAGTAGGGTAAAGAGCTGCGTTCCGAAGTGGAAGCATAGTTGATGTTAACTGCCAGCATATTGCCAACGCCAAAAATAAAAGCACGCCCTCAAACCCTTTGAATGCTTTGAATGCTTTTTTGTGAGCTGCTGTATTATGTTGCGCTTCATTCATATTAATTCTCCCTCTCCAAAAACAACTGAACCAGCTTCAAGCTGACGTTCTATGTCTTCATGATAGAGCGCTGAAATCTCTTCTTCCAGTTTCCGGAACTCTTTAGACTGAAAAAGATCATACCGGCTACGTTGCCCCTCAAACGGCACATTGATCTCTGCAATAACACGACCAGGAGTTGTTCCCAGCACAATGACCCGATCACCCAGATAAAGTGCTTCCTCCACATCATGAGTGACAAAAACAATTGTTCTTCCTGTAGAACTGCTTCTGCAAAGCTGTAGCAAAAGGTCCTGAAGCCTGACTCTGTTGACCGGATCCAATGCACCGAATGGCTCATCCATGAGCAGCACCGGCGATCCAAGAGCTAATGAGCGGGCAATTGCTGCCCGTTGCCTCATGCCACCTGAAACTTCATAGGGATGTTTGGAGGCCATTCCTTGAAGGCCGACAAGGTCAAGATACTCTTCAGCGATCTTATTCCTTTCTGCCCTGCCAAGGCCTTTTCGGGCCTTGTTAATAGCTATCGTCAGATTATCCTGAAGATTCAGCCATGGAAAAAGGGAGTAATCCTGGAAAACAACACCGCGCAGAATATCTGGTCCACTGACGGGATTGCCCTGATGCAATATCTTTCCGTTGCCGGGCTTTTCCAGCCCTGCAAGCAACCGCAGCAAACTTGTTTTTCCACAGCCGCTTGGGCCAAGCACAGCAACAAATTCACCTTCAGCAACAGTAAGATCGATATCCTTCAAAACAAGGGCTGTATCATAAGAAAATGATACATGTTCAATAGAAAGCGCTATACCCGAATCTTTTTTATCATACCCGTTTGTGAGGCGGTTAGTCCCGCTCATTGAATTGTTTTTTTAATTTTACCCAGTATGCATCTTTGGGATTCTCAGCGATCAGGCTTTCCAGAGCCGATTTGTAGAATGAGGTCACAATAAACGGCTTGATCTTACCCTTTGATTCAACAAACTCACTCTGTTGCATGGTTTTCCAGAAAACTTCAATACCCTTTACGTTAGGGTCAGAACTCTGATCAAGATGACCGCCATAATAGGCCTTCTCAATCACGGAAGGGTCAATTTTCAGGTATTGCTGAATAATGGCAACGGTCTCTTTTCTATTGGCTGGCGTTTGTGTGAATTTTTCAGCTTGCAGAATCGCCCTTATGAAACGCGGCCATATTTTAGCATTTTTTGCCTGATCTTCGCCATTAATGGTCAACCTGCAGCATGGATGACCCGGCTCAAGATCATGAGATCGTGAAACGATTTTCAGTCCTAATTCCTCCGCCCTTACATCGTGAGGCCCCCAAACAACACCGGCATCAACCTGCCCTGATTTAACAGCTTCCAGAACAGCGGGTGGATTTTTCAGCTCAAAAATCTGTACGTCTTTTCGCCAGTCAAGACCCGCACGATGCAATGCCCCCCTAAGTACTGCGTCACCGGAAGCAAGACGAACTGTTGCAATCTTTTTGCCTTTCAGGTCTTTAATATTTTTGATAATGGCACCATTCTCCTGAGTAGTGATTATCGCTGCATCCTCACCCATTATTCCGCCTATGATTCGAAGATCTGCACCTTTCGCTATATGAACCA
>Ga0364895_1098_pt1 | contig 15833 bp, 12 predicted proteins | sample SorcelJu500002C3_2_FD_206952 | JGI IMG/M metagenome (GOLD analysis project Ga0364895, IMG submission 206952) | Enriched cells from Trout Bog Lake Hypolimnion, Wisconsin, USA - BchlTB.July09.5000.02.C3 | ecosystem: Environmental > Aquatic > Freshwater > Lake > Hypolimnion/Profundal zone | place...
ATTGGTTGCTGCCAAACACTTGGCCGAGGTTCATGAGGAAGGGCTTATCAAGTCTGTGGATATCGGCTTTGTCGGTGATGTTGTAAAAGTGAATCCCGATATTATCTGGACCCTTCTCAATCAGGGCTACATTCCGGTTATTGCTCCCATTGGCGGCGGCGTCGATGGTGAGAGCTACAATATCAACGCCGATTATGTCGCCGCTGAAATTGCTGCGGCGCTCCAGGCTGAAAAGTTGCTATTGTTGACCGATGTGGAAGGGATCTACCGTGATTATCGCGATAAGGAAAGTTTCATTTCCACCCTGAGTTTCCTGGAAGCTCAGCAAATGATTAAGGACGGTAGCATTGATGGCGGCATGGTTCCCAAAGTTGAGGCCTGTATCCGGGCCTTGGCTGGCGGAGCAGCCAAAGCCCATATCATTGACGGCCGTCAGCCCCATTCCCTGCTGCTCGAAATTTTTACCGACAGCGGAATAGGTACCGAGGTTGTAAAAGGGGGGCTGTAGAGTGGACGCCGAAGAAATTATCGCCAGGGACAATCAATATTATCTACATGTCTATGCCCGCTATCCGGTTGTGTTGTCTCATGGCGAAGGTCCATATGTTTATGATGTCGCCGGAAAGAAGTATCTGGATTTTCTGGCCGGTATTGCGGTTAATGTTATCGGCCATGCCCATCCGGGATTGGTTGCAGCCATTGCCGGCCAAGCCGGCAGACTTATTCATTGTTCCAACCTGTTTTATACGGCTGAGCAGTCCAAACTGGCAGAGAGACTAGCCAAATTGAGCGGACTGGACAGGGTATTTATCGCCAATAGCGGGGCTGAAGCCAATGAGGGAGCTATCAAACTGGCGCGAAAGTATGCCAAGACGCTTGGCCGGGATCGTGTCCAGATTATTAGCGCCGAACAGAGCTTTCACGGCCGGACGCTGGCAACTGTCACCGCTACTGCCCAGCCCAAATATCAGCACGGTTATGAACCGTTGCCGCAAGGATTTTCTTATGTGCCATACAATGATTTGGCGGCCCTCAGACAGGCGGTAGGCGACCGGACGTGCGCGATTATGCTTGAGCCTATACAGGGGGAGGGCGGCATTGTAATCCCTGATGACGGTTATCTTAGAGGCGTAAGGGAGATATGCGATAGTAGCGGAGCACTGTTGATTCTGGATGAAATCCAGAGCGGGATTGGCCGTAGCGGTAAAATGTTCGCCTGCCAGCATAACGGCGTGAAGCCTGATATCATGACTGTCGCCAAGGGTCTTGCCGGCGGGGTGCCTATCGGTGCCTTTATGGCCACAGACAAGGTGGCAGCCGCTTTTCAACCAGGTGATCATGGATCGACTTTCGGCGGCAATCCGCTGGCCTGTGCCGCTGCCAATGCGGTACTGGATATTATCGCTGCCGAGGGGCTGGAAGCCAACGCCTGCCGGATTGGCGAGTATATGCTGCAGAAACTGGCCGAACTCAAGACGAAATACCCGACCTTGATATCCGAAGTCCGAGGCCGGGGGTTGATGCTCGGCCTAAAGTTAACCCGCCCGGGCAAGGATATCGTGTCTTCCGTAATGGAACATGGCGCTTTGATCAATTGCACTGCTGGCGATGTACTCAGATTTGTTCCGCCGCTGGTTATCAATAGCCGGCACGTGGATGAGCTGATGGCGATACTGGATGAAGTATTGGCTGCAATTCGAGTTTAGACGCTATAGGACTGACGAAAGCATAATTATCAATAAAATGGAGGAGATTACCATGAGTTTGAAAGGAAAAGACCTGTTATCAGTTAAGGATTTATCGAAAGATGACGTGTATGAAATCTTCAATCTGACCAAGGAACTTAAGGCCAAGCAAAAGCAAGGCGTGGAACATCATCTGCTTAAAGGAAAAACCCTGGGGATGATTTTTCAGAAATCCTCGACTCGTACCAGAGTATCTTTCGAGGTAGGCATGTGGCAGCTTGGGGGTATGGCGCTGTTTTTGAGCGCCAACGACCTGCAGATAGGACGTGGTGAACCGGTTAAAGATACCGCCAGGGTGTTGGCCCGTTATCTTGACGGGATAATGATACGTACATTTTCCCACGCCGAAGTAGAAGAATTGGCGCACTACGCTGATATTCCCATTATCAATGGACTGACTGATCTCTTGCATCCCTGCCAGGCTTTGACCGACCTGTTTACTGCCCTTGAGATTAAGGGGGATTTGGCTGGCCGCAAGCTGACTTATATCGGTGATGGCAACAATGTGGCCAACGCCTTGCTGCATACCTGCGCCAAGGTGGGAATGGATGTCACTATCGCCTGTCCGGAAGGCTATCGCCCAGATGCCAAGATGTTAGCCGAGGCCGAGGCTGACGCCGCTCTAAGCGGTGCCAAGGTGCTGGTGATCAGTGACCCGCAGGCAGCGGTCAAGGGCGCTGATGTACTTTATACCGATGTCTGGGCCAGTATGGGCATGGAGGCCGAAAAGGCCCGGCGGGAGAAGGATTTTGCCGGTTATCAGATCAACAGTGCACTATTAAAACTCGCCAAACCGGATGCTGTTGTCATGCACTGTCTGCCAGCCCATCGCGGCGAGGAAATAACTGATGAAGTGATAGAAAGCCCGCAGTCGGTGGTGATTGACGAAGCCGAGAACCGGTTGCATGTTCAAAAAGCGATAATGGCTCTGTTGATGGGTAAATAAGGAGGAATTTTTCAATGAGTGAAGTTAAGAAAGTTGTATTGGCATATTCCGGCGGGCTTGATACTTCGGTAATCATTCCCTGGCTGAAAGAGAACTACGACTGCGAAGTTATCGCCATGTGCGCCGATGTCGGACAGGGCGACGAGTTGAATCCTGTCAAGGAAAAGGCGCTGAAATCAGGCGCAAGCAAAGTGTATATCCAGGACCTCAAAAAAGAATTTATCGAGGATTATATCTGGCCGGTACTCAAAGCCGGGGCGGTATATGAAGGCAAGTACCTGCTGGGAACCGCGTTTGCCCGCCCGATTATTGCCAAAGCGCTGGTCGAGGTGGCCAAGAAGGAAGGCGCTGACTCCATCGCCCATGGAGCAACAGGCAAAGGCAATGATCAGGTCCGGTTTGAACTGACAGTCAAGGCGCTGGCACCGGAAATCAAGGTCATTGCTCCCTGGCGGTTATGGGATATCCGCTCACGGGAGGATGCCATTGATTATGCCGACAGCCACAACATTCCTGTGCCGGTAACCAAAGAACGCCCTTACAGTATGGACCGCAACATCTGGCATCTCAGCCATGAGGGAGCCGATCTGGAGGATCCCTGGAATGAACCGAAAGAGGACGTTTTCCTTGTGACTAAAACTCCGGAGCAGGCACCGGATAAGTCTGTCTATGTTGAGATTGAGTTTGAAAAGGGAGTTCCAGTGGCTGTCGAAGGCAAAAAACTTGATGCTGTCAAGCTGGTGGAAACACTGAATGATATTGGTGCCGAGTACGGTATTGGTACCGCCGATTTGGTGGAAAACCGCCTGGTTGGCATGAAATCACGCGGAGTTTACGAAAATCCGGGCGGAGCGCTTTTGTTCTATGCTCACAGGGAACTTGAATCGCTTACTCTTGACCGGGCTACCATGCATTATAAGGAACAGATGGCAGTACGTTACGCTGAGCTTGTTTATGATGGCATGTGGTATTCACCGCTACGGGAGGCGATGGCCGCATTTGTCGATGTCACCCAACAGACAGTCAGCGGGCTGGTTCGGCTCAAACTGTATAAGGGCAATATTACCAGCGCCGGGATGAAATCACCGTATTCCCTGTACAGTGAAGAGTTTGTCACTTTCGGCCGCGATAGAGTTTATAATCAAAAAGATGCCGAAGGGTTCATCAATCTATTCGGATTACCACTGAAGATCCGGGCTCTGATGCAACAGAAAGAGGCGAAAAAGTAATGAGCAAATTATGGGGTGGTAGATTCGCCAAAAACACCGATCTGGCGGTGGAGGAATTTACCTCCTCCATTTCTTTTGACAACCGGCTGTACAAGCAGGATATAGCAGGCAGCATTGCCCATGCCAAGATGTTGGCAAAGTGCAAGGTTATTGCCGATGAAGAAGCCCAGCAGATTATTGCCGGACTTCTGAGCATCCAGGCGGATATCGAAGCAGGTACCTTCAGCTTCGATATCGCGCTGGAAGATATCCACATGAATATCGAAAAACGGCTGACTGAACGCATCGGGCCGGTTGGGGGAAAACTGCATACCGCCCGGAGCCGCAACGATCAGGTGGCGCTGGACACCCACCTCTATCTGAAGCAGGAGATTGTCACTATCGGTCAGATGCTGCATGACCTGGAAGAGGCGATGCTGGCCAAGGCTGAAAAACACAGTGACGTAATTATGCCTGGCTACACCCACCTCCAGCGGGCTCAACCTATTTTATTTGCTCATCATATGCTGGCTTATTTGTTTATGCTTGTCAGGGATTTTGGCCGCCTGCAGGGGGTGTGGGAAAGAACCGATATGATGCCTCTTGGCGCCGGTGCGCTGGCGGGGACAACCTTTCCGATCGATCGGCAGTTCGTCGCCCAGGAACTGAAGTTTGGCGCGGTGTACGACAACAGCATCGACGCTGTCAGTGATCGGGATTATATTCTGGAATTTTTGTCTTTTGCCTCCATCCTTATGATGCATCTCAGCCGACTCAGCGAGGAGATCATTCTCTGGTCGAGCGCCGAGTTTTCCTTTGTTGAGCTGGATGATGCCCATTGTACCGGATCGAGCATTATGCCGCAGAAAAAGAATCCCGATGTGGCGGAACTGGTCAGAGGCAAAACAGGCAGGATTTACGGCCACCTGATGGCGCTCCTGACAGTGGCCAAGGGATTGCCGCTGGCCTATAACAAGGATTTGCAGGAGGACAAAGAGGGCCTGTTTGATACCATCGATACAGTGAAGTTCAGCTTGTCGGTTTATGCCTCGCTGCTTGAGGGCATGAAGCTAAATGCTCCCCGGATGCTTGACGCGGTGCGGCAGGATTTTTCCAATGCCACCGATATGGCGGATTATCTGGTCAAGAAAGGGCTTCCCTTCAGGCAGGCCCATGAGGTTGTAGGAAAAAGCGTACTGTATTGTCTGGAACAAAGTAAGAAACTTACCGAGCTGTCCCTGGCTGAATTCCAGAGCTTTTCAGCGCTATTTGACACAGATATTCTAGAAGCCATCAAACCAGAAGTTTGTGTGAACGCCAGGAATTCATATGGTGGAACCTCACCGCAGCAGGTTCGTCAGGCAATCGAACGGGGGCGGGGTATACTTGCGGCCCAACAGAGCACTATTGACACATGCCGCCAAACCAAGATATAATATTCGGTAAGGCTTTCGGAGACTTGCGGAATATACCTTGCGATAAAATAGGGGGCTTTGATTATGGTTGATATTGCGATTAGGAGAGTGGCCGAACCCAAAGTTGTTCCCTCTGCGGATGAACTGAGTTTTGGCAAATTGTTCACCGATCACATGTTTGTTATGGATTATCAGACAGATAAGGGCTGGTATGATCCCCGGATAGTGCCCTGCGAAAATTTTTCCCTGCATCCTTCGGCCATGGTGCTTCATTATGGTCAGGCGATTTTCGACGGATTGAAGGCTTTTCGGACTGGTGCCGAGGATGTTGTGATTTTCCGTCCTAATGATTATTTGAACCGTTTTAATCGATCGGCGCGAATAATGTCAATTCCTGAAATGGACGTGGCAGTTGTAAAACAAGGCCTGTTTGAGCTAGTCGAGATGGATAAACGTTGGGTTCCCGGTAAAAAGGGAACATCGCTATACATAAGGCCGTTTGTTGTGGCTACCGACCCCTATTTAGGGGTGAAAGTGTCTGACACCTTTAAACTGTTCATTATTCTTTCACCGGTCGGTGCTTACTATGCCAAAGGGTTCAACCCGGTAAACATCAAAGTGGAGGACAAATATATCCGGGCGGTGCGAAACAGCCTTGGCGAGGCAAAAACTCCGGCCAACTACGCCGCCAGTCTGAAAGCTCAGATCGTTGCCAAGGAAGAGGGCTTTGACCAGGTGCTGTGGCTGGATGCCGTGGAACGGAAAAATGTTGAAGAAGTCGGCACGATGAATATTCTGTTTAAGATTAAGGGCGAGGTTATAACTCCGCCGCTTGCCGGCAGTATATTGGACGGTATCACCAGGCGCACCGTCATTCAGCTTGTCAAAGACTGGGGCTTGCCGGTTGCCGAGCGGGCGATTTCCGTTGATGAAGTGTTTGCCGCACATGCTGCCGGTGAACTAGAAGAAGTTTTCGGCTCAGGGACTGCGGCGGTTATTTCACCGGTTGGCGAACTTTCCTGGAAGGGAAGAAAGATTGTTATCAATAACAATGAGACCGGGGAACTTGCCCAAAGATTATTTGATCATGTTACCGGCATACAATATGGTACGGTGCCGGATAAATTCGGCTGGGTGGAAAAGGTGGCAAAACTCTAAACCAGCAGCAAAGCCTCCCGCAAATTCCAGTCGGGAGGCTTTTTCGCGGATTTATTGTTTTTTTGTTGGTTGACTGACAAGAGGTTTTTCCTGGATGTGGGTAGAATAGTTTTAGCGAATGTGAGCTGAGGTGGAGGCCTGTGTTGCCAGAAATCAGGGGAGTCCTAGCGACGGTCAATTTTCTCGATGTTGTAGATATCCTGCTTGTAGCAATATTATTATATAAATTATATATTCTGATAAAGGATACCCGGGCTGTTGCTCTGCTCAAGGGGCTGATTGTGCTGCTTGTCGCCAACCTTATCAGCAAATGGCTGGGACTGAATGTCATCAACTGGCTGTTGCAGAAAACGATGACGGTGGTGCTTGTGGCTTTGCCGATTGTATTTCAGCCGGAACTGCGCCGGGGGCTAGAGCAACTTGGACACAGCAAGTTATTTGGCAAAAGAATTATTTTAAGCGAGGCGCAGACTGACAGCCTGCTGGCAGAAGTGGTGACAGCAGTGGCCAGTATGTCAAAAAGCAAGATCGGCGCGCTGATCGTCTTTGAACGTAAAACAGGACTCAACGACTTTGTTGAAACCGGTGTCAGGGTTGACGGGCTTGTGTCCAGCGAACTGCTGACCAATATCTTCATACCCAATTCGCCGCTGCATGACGGCGCGGTGATTCTGCGGGAAAATCGGGTGATTGCGGCTGGCTGTATTCTGCCCCTGTCGGAGGATAGATCCCTTGACAAGGAACTAGGCACCAGACATAGGGCAGCAATTGGAATCAGTGAACATACTGACGCCCTGGTGGTAGTGGCCAGTGAGGAAACAGGCATCGTTTCTCTGGCCCAGGGGGGACGTTTAAGACGTCATGTCGAGACCGAGACGTTGAAAGAGCTCTTGCAGCCGATATTTACTGGAAAAGTAGCTTCATTAAGCGATATCTTTAACTGGAGGCCTTCGTCATAATGCAGAAACTCCGCGGTAAAAACATTGTTCCTAAACTGGTTGCTTTGATTATGGCTGTTGTGCTTTGGATCTATGTTACCAATGAACAGAATCCGCCGGTGGAGGCTTCCCTGACGGTACCGCTTGAGCTTCGGAATGTAGCCACTTCACTGGTGGTAGTGGATGCGCCCGATTCCGTCAGGATCAAAGTGCGGGGTTCCCGTAGCGCCATCACCGAACTGCAGGCCGAAGGTACGAAGTTTTTTCTTGACATGCGGGACTATGATGAGGGTCGCCATAATGTCAAGGTGTACGCGCAGTTGCCTGCAGGGCTGGAACTGCTGGAGATCTACCCGGAAAAAGTGCCTGTCAGACTGGATACCGTGGTTAGTCGTAAAATGCCTGTTGAGATCCATTTGACCGGGTCAGCGGCGGCAGGTACCTCTGTCGCCAAGGTAGTAGCCAATCCTGAACAGGTAACGATAGAAGGCCCGCGGAGTCTGGTGGATTCGGTGGGTAAAATGGAGCTGTCGCTGGATCTGAGCGGCAAAAATGCCGATTTCGACATTGCTGTCATTCCGGTGCCACTGGACGTGGACAGTACTGAAGTGACCGGACTGACCGTGAACCCGGACAAAGTCAAGATTACCGTCAATTTGGTACGCGGTCTTAATACAAAAACGGTAGAAATCCGGCCGATAATTTACGGCTATGGGGAATTGGCTCCAGGCATGATGCTGAAGGGAGTCATAGCTAAACCTGACAAGATTGATATCAGCGGAGACCCGCAGATTTTGGACAAGATTGATTATATCTATACAGAGCCGGTAAATGTGGCCGGCATCGCCAAAGATACCGTAAGAGAGGCCAAGCTGCAACTGAAAACCGGTGTACTGGCGTCTCAGGACATTGTGCTTGTTCAGATTAGCGTGGGTCATTAAAGGGGAAGATGAGTTGCTGCGGATTACGAATTTCCGTGTTGCGGTTGTTGATGACACGCCGCTGGCCACGCTTGCTGCCCGGAGGCTGCGGATATCGACCGGGAATGTTGCAGCGGTGGCTGTTGTCAGGCGGGCCATTGATGCCCGCCGCAAAACCAATATTTGTTTTGTCTACTCACTGGATGTCGAACTCAAGGTCGCCGATGGGCAAGTTCTGTCCAGATTAAGCGGCGACAGAGATATCACCCTTAAATTGGCGGAATCCCCTGAGCAGGTTCTTTCCGGTACCAAGGCTCTAGAATATCAGCCGGTGATTGTCGGTGCCGGACCGGCAGGACTATTGGCTGCCCTGGTGTTGGCCGAGCGGGGCTACCGCCCGCTTCTGCTGGAACGCGGCCGCGATGTTGACAGCCGTACTCGGGATGTGACTAATTTCTGGCAGACCGGCCGGTTTGACGCTGATTCCAATGTGCAATTCGGCGAAGGCGGTGCCGGCACTTTCTCAGACGGCAAGCTCACTACCAGGGTAAACGACCCCCGCATGAAAGAGGTGCTGGACAGCTTTATTTCTGCGGGAGCGCCGCCGGAAATTGCTTATTTACACAAGCCGCATGTCGGCACTGACAAACTGCGGGCTGTAGTGAAAAATCTGCGCCAGCGCATTATCGCCGCCGGCGGACAGGTGGAATTCGGGACCGAGGTCACCGACATTCAGATTATTGACGGTCGGCTGACAGGCCTGACAGTTAACGGTGACCGCCACATACACTGCAATATAGCCTTATTTGCTATCGGCCACAGCGCCCGGGACACCTTTTTGATGTTGCACCGGCGCGGAGTCGCAATGGCGGCAAAACCATTTGCCATCGGCGTTCGCATCGAACATCCCCAGGCCCTGGTTGACAGAGCCCAGTATGGCGGCCAGGCTGGAAGCGCCAAACTCGGTGCTGCCGACTATTCTTTGGTTTATCATGATAAGACAAGTGGCAGATCAGCCTTTTCCTTCTGCATGTGTCCAGGCGGGGTCGTGGTGGCTGCCGCCTCCGAGTCTGGCGGGGTTGTCACCAACGGCATGAGCTTCCATAATCGGGATTCCGGCCTGGCCAACAGTGCTTTGGCGGTCAATGTCACCACTGACGATTATGACGGGGTACTGGGCGGTATTGAATTCCAGCGGCGTTATGAACAATTGGCTTTTTACTGTGGCGGCGGGGATTATCGCGCGCCTGTTCAGACGGTGGGCGATTTTCTCAGCAGTAAGTCCGGCAGCCGGGAATTCTTGACTGAACCCAGCTACCGCCCGGGGACGACGCCAGCTGATTTAAGGCTTTGTCTGCCTGACTTTGTAGCACTGACCATGGCAAAAGCCATTCCAATCTTTGGACAACAGATTAAGGGCTTTGACCATGCCGGTGCGGTACTGACCGGAGTGGAAACAAGGACATCATCCCCGGTCAGGCTACTACGCGGACCGGAGTACGGATCAATAAATGTCGCAGGACTGTATCCCATGGGTGAAGGTGCAGGATATGCTGGCGGGATAATGAGCGCCGCGCTGGATGGGGTGAATACGGCTCTGTCGGTAGTAATGGAATATAGTCCGTTTTAGAAAGGAGATTTTTGATGGGAAATTTGTTTGGTACTGACGGCGTACGCGGTATTGCCAACAGTGAACTTACCCCTGAACTGGCATTTCGTCTGGGCAGGGCGGCAACTTACCTATTCGGGCGGGAAATCCGTCGACCGGTCTTCGTTATCGGCCGCGATACCCGGATATCAGGTCAGATGCTGGAAGCTGCGCTGGATGCCGGAATCTGTTCCGCCGGGGGGTATGCAATCAACGCCGGAGTGATTCCCACGCCAGCGGTGGCTTATCTGGCCCGCAAACTTTCAGCCCAGGCAGGGGTGGTGATTTCAGCCTCCCATAATCCTTACCCCGACAATGGGATTAAATTTTTTGCCGGTACGGGCTATAAACTACCTGACGCCAGGGAAGAAGAACTGGAGAATATTGTACTTGCAGATAAAGATACTTTGCCGCGGCCTATTGAGGATCATGTCGGGGTCATTCAAAACAGACATGATCTGATTGCCGATTATATCGATTACGCGCTGGCGACAGTGACTACCAAATTCAACAACCTAAAAATAGTTGTGGATTGCGCCAACGGCGCGGCCTATGAAGTTGCACCGGCAATATTGAAGCGTCTCGGCGCTGAAATAATCGTCATGAACCATCAGCCTACAGGTGTGAATATCAATCGTGACTGCGGCTCCACGCATCTCGGCGGACTGCAGAAGGCAGTGCTTGATGCCGGGGCCAACATTGGTATCGGCTACGACGGCGACGCTGACCGCTGTCTGGCGGTGGACGAACTCGGCCGTATCGTAGACGGCGATCAGATCATGACCATCTGTGCCTTGGATCTGATGAATGAAGGCAGACTGCCGGCCAACACTCTCGTATCTACGGTAATGAGCAATATCGGACTGCATCAGGCTATCAAACAAGCGGGAGGCCATGTAGTTGTTACCCCTGTAGGAGACCGCAATGTGCTGGAATCAATGCTTACCCATGGTTATGGCCTTGGTGGTGAGCAGTCAGGACACATTATCTTCAGCGAATACAGCACCACCGGGGATGGCGTCGTTACCGCCCTGCAGCTTATTTCCGCCCTGGTTAAATCAGGAAAGAAATTGTCTGAGCTGGCTGCGGCGATGACCCGTTTTCCGCAGGTGCTGTTCAACGTAAGAATTAAAAGCAAAGATGGCTTGGAAGAGAACACCAATATTGCTGCAGCAATCAAGGCAGCCGAGGCTGAACTGGGAGAAATGGGACGGGTTTTGGTCCGTCCTTCGGGTACTGAACCGCTTATCAGAGTTATGGCCGAAGGGCCTGATATGCCTCAACTGGAAAGACTGGTGGAACAGATCGCGGTGACCATCAGGAAGGAACTGGAAGGTTGACCGTAGAAAGTTATTATATTACAATGGAAATGGTATATGTCGACGGAGCACTAAAGTGCTCCTTTGCATATCTATAGTAATAATTTGCAAGGTGGTGGTACAATATCGGTATAATGAGCGAAGGGGGCGGTGATACAGGTGTTTTTGGGGTAGGATATTATTAATAGCGCTGGTGCTTGCTTTAAATGACAGGCAAGCAGACGAGGGAGAGGTTTATCGAGACAGTCAGCGGGTGCCTCTCGGCTAGCTGCAGTCGTTAACAGCCGACAAATCCGTAGGGTGACCTGCGGGACAAAGCGGCTTAAGCAGTCTTTTACAGGTGAAATGCTTGTCAACGAAAGTTGGGACAATTGTTATTATATTGGAGGAATACACTAATGTGTGGAATAGTAGGCTATGTAGGCCCGGATCAGGCAATGCCGTTTTTGATTGAGGGACTGAAGAAATTGGAATACCGCGGCTATGATTCAGCCGGTATCGCCGTATTTGACGGCAGTAAAACCCATGTTGAAAAAAGTGTCGGCAGGCTTAACGTACTGGAAAAGATGATGGAACAGAAACCGCTCGCCGGGCACGTCGGTATCGGTCATACCCGCTGGGCTACCCATGGCCGTCCGTCTGACGCCAATTCCCACCCTCATACTGATTGCACCGGAAAATTTGTGGTGGTTCATAACGGGATTATCGAAAACTATCTGCAACTGAAAGAACAACTGACCGCCAAGGGGCATGTCTTTACTTCTGAGACTGATACCGAAGTGGTAGCCCATCTGGTGGAGGAGTTTTACGACGGTAATTTTGAGGAAACGGTAAAAAAAGTTCTGGCCACTATTGAAGGTTCCTATGCTCTGGTTTTCTTTACGGAGTATGAGCCTGACAAGATAATCTGCACCAAACAGGACAACCCCCTGGTAATCGGTCTGGGTGATGGTGAGAATTATATCGCTTCCGATATTCCGGCCATCATCAGCCGTACCCGCAGAACCTATATCCTCAGCGACGGGGAAATGGCCATCGTCACCAAGGATTCAGTCTGGGTAATGAACCGCCAGGGTGTGCCGGTCAGCAAGAAAGTATTTGAGGTGAACTGGGACGCAGAAGCCGCAGAAAAAGGCGGCTATGAACACTTCATGATCAAAGAGATTTATGAACAGCCTAAAGCCATTCGCGAGACCTCCGGCGCCCGGCTGGCTAAAGATGACAGTGGAATTATTTTTGATGAACTGAAGTGGACTAAAGACGATGTCGCGGACATCAAAAAAATCGCCATTGTCGCTTGCGGCACTGCCTATCATGCCGGCATCGTCGGCAAATATTACCTAGAGCAACTGGCCCGTATACCGGTGGAGGTGGATGTGGCCTCCGAGTTCCGTTACCGTTCGCCGCTCATTGATGACAAAACGCTGGCGGTGGTCATCAGCCAGTCTGGAGAAACATTGGATACCCTGGCGGCGCTGAAAGAAGCCAAAAAACTGGGAGCACGAACATTGGCGATAACCAATGTCGTCGGATCATCCATCGCCCGGGAAGCTGATCAGGTGATCTACACCTGGGCCGGTCCGGAAATCGCCGTTGCGTCTACTAAAGCCTATACAACCCAGCTTATCGGTGTGTTGATGCTGGCGTTGTATATCGCTGGTCTTCGCGGCGCACTGCCAGCCGAACGGATGCAGGAATTAATCCGGGGAATCAGACAACTGCCTGCTCAGGCGCATGAACTGCTGGAAGATGTCGAGGCTATCAAGACCTTCGCCCAGAAGTACGGATTCAATGAAGACGTTTTCTTCATCGGCCGCTCGCTAGATTATGCTGTGGCTCTTGAGGGCTCGCTAAAACTTAAGGAGATTTCCTATATTCATGCCGAAGCTTATGCGGCAGGCGAACTGAAACACGGAACACTGGCGCTGATCATTGAGGGTGTGCCGGTCATTGCTCTTGCTACCCAAAGCGACGTGTACGAAAAGACCCTGAGCAACATCAAGGAAGTCAAAGCCCGCGATGCGGTGGTCATCGGCCTGGCGATGAAGGGTGACGAACAGATCAAAAAATATGTCGATCATACCATCTTCATACCGGCTACCGATAAATATCTGGCACCCATTCTGGCCGTCATCCCGCTGCAACTATTGGCCTATTACGCTGCCGTAACCAGGGGTGCTGACGTTGATAAACCGCGCAATCTGGCCAAGAGCGTCACCGTAGAATAGACAAAACTATAAAGGCACTTATCCGCTCCGGATAAGTGCCTTTTCTTTAGGTGGATAATGAAAAAAGCTTGCTTTAGCAATAGCAATCAGCCGTTGCTGAGGTTATCGGCCATTGCATCAAGGCTGGAGGCCATCATATTGGACTTTTGGACAGCTTGGGCGACGGCTGCAGCTGCCTGGGCAATCTCAAGAACCACAGTTTCTATACGTTCTATTTGTTGATAAGTGTTTTGGCCATCGCTTTGAATAGTTTTCAGTATGTTGTTAATCTGCTCCACCGAGCTAAGGCTGTTGGCAGCCAATTTGCGAATTTCTTCGGCGACCACTCCGAAGCCGCGTCCCTGTTCGCCAACACGTGCCGATTCTATTGCGGCGTTTAAGCCCAGCAAGTTGGTTTGGCCCGCAATACTCTTGATGAATCTCAAAACTTCATCGGTTTTTTTGGCTCTGTTCAGGGAATCGTGGGCTGCCTGCAATACTGTCTGGCAGACAGCTGAAATTTCCTCGGTCTGGGCGGAGATCTCTTCGGTTGAACTGGCCAAAACACTGATGCTTTCTTGTAGAGCTGATGCCATGGATTTCATTTCATCCTGCTGATCGGCAGTCTGTGAGATCGCCACTCCGCCAACCACAGCGCCTGTCGCGGAGTAAACCGGTAGAGCTATAACAATATAAGCACAATTATAAATATTTGACTTATTTATTCTTCTGAAAATCCGGCGTTTTTCATGAATTGCCTGGTAAACCCCCATGCCTTCTTTCATTGGATCTCCTGGTTTGGTTTTCAGGTCCATTTTATTACCGGCTTTATAAATTATACATCTTTCCAGATCCCATACCGACATGCCAACATCACCAAAAACGATATCATTCAGAAAGCTTGCCGTTTTCACGTATGGTTCCAATGCCATATCGTAATCTAAAGACATCTTGTTCTTCCTCCTCTGCAAAATAGTAATCATTGTCAGTTAGGTGGGGTGGCTGTCTCTTTTTAACAAAATAGCCTTAATATCAAGTATACTAAATATCAAGGCTGAGTTCTATGGTAATGATGACCAATATGAATATTTATAATCTGCCTGCCGCCTATAAGCGTAAACAGTTTTTGCCAGTGAAATTAATTTGGCTGAAGGCTTAAGGATCGCGGCATATTCTTACATTTTATTGTTTTGAGGTTTCAATATCGGACAGGCTTCTTTGCACAGTTAGCTTATTTTTTTCGTAAATAACAATACATGCTGCAGTAATTACCAGGATGCCGCCAAATATTTGCATTGCTCCGATTTTCTCGTTTAACAACAACCAACTGAGCAGAACAGTTGATAATGGTAAAAGATTTGAAAATAGCGATGTTGGCGTTATGCCTATCGTCTTTAGTGCATTGACATATATTATATAGCCGAATCCGGCGCTGATTATTCCCTGAAAAGCCAGTAAACCAACTAATTTCAGGCTGATAGCATTGGCCTGCGGCAAATGGGTTAAGGCATAAGGCGCAAGCATTAATAAGGTTATTATTATCTGATAAAACGCAATGCTGATTTCCGAATAACGCTTATATAGCTTATCTGTAGCAAAATTATACACATTCCAACAGATAACTGCCACAAATGCCAGCGCGTATCCCAATATCTTACCTTGCAATAAGTCTGTATTATCAGCACCAATAATAAAGACTACCCCGAAAAGAGAAATAATTGTTCCCAGCACCATTAAGACTGTAATAGGTTTTTTAAAGAATGCTGCCTCCGACAGGATGGAAACAGTAGGAACCGACGCCAGAATGATTGAAACAATAGCAACAGGAATGTAGTACATCGCCATATATTCCGTTCCATAGTAAACTATCATCCCAATGAAAGAGCATATTATAAATGTGGGGATATCACGTTTATCCAATGTCGCGCTTTTAGCGAATATTCTTTTCAGAATGAACATTAAACTCAGCGCGAAAGAGTATTTAATGAACACTAAAGTAAAAGGGTCCACAGATCCCAGGGCTATTTTGGCGATAATAAAATCAAGCCCCCAGATAAAGATAAGCCCAAACATTAGAACATAAGAAGTTTTTTTATTAATTTTCATTATTTCAACTCTCTTTTAACAAGACGATTTTTATATTTATACTGCACCCTTTGGCAACATATCTTATAGCATATCAAAGGTTCGGCATAATTGCCACTGTTAAAGAGAACCGTGGCAATTATTTGTTGGGAATTTTTTGCCCGCAAAGCCCAAACCGCCTAGTGAGAGCTGATTGTCTGTAATGATTTTGACTGCAGATCAGGTAGCACTTTGCCAATCAAAA
>Ga0364895_1100_pt1 | contig 15272 bp, 19 predicted proteins | sample SorcelJu500002C3_2_FD_206952 | JGI IMG/M metagenome (GOLD analysis project Ga0364895, IMG submission 206952) | Enriched cells from Trout Bog Lake Hypolimnion, Wisconsin, USA - BchlTB.July09.5000.02.C3 | ecosystem: Environmental > Aquatic > Freshwater > Lake > Hypolimnion/Profundal zone | place...
GTTTGACCAGAGGATAGTGGGCCTGCATGGCCTGGGCCATGGCATCGCCTGTGGCGTCGGCATCATAGCCGCAGAAGATCTCCAGGCCCTGCCCGGTGAGCGTGTGCAGCCATCGTGGGTTGGGTCGGGCACCGGCGGTGGAGAGACAACGGTTCTGGGGATGAAACGCCGCGCAACTGATGGCGTCGATGGCCGATTCGCAGAGGATGACCGAGAGACTGCTGGCGGGTCCGATGGAAAAGCAGCCGAGGTCCTTTTGTGATCCCGGAGCCATGCCCCGCCAAGGGCGGTGAGTCGTGCCGCGGAGTTCGGCGCCCACGGGCTGGCCTTCCTGGCCGAGGAGTACGAAGACGACGTTGGCTTTGGCGTCGGCATAGATGAGCGCCGAAGCGATAAGGGGATCAGTCAGGGCGGGCGGGAGGCGCCGCTCGCTGGCCAGGTAGCTTTTGACGCGCCAAAGCTTTTGCGGGTCCGGAACCGGCAGATGGAGTTGGCCGTGGGGCAAGGATTGCAAGGCTGGCGGCGAGCCCGTGCCAGGAAAATGATGTTCCAGCCATTCCAACATTTCCCTAAACCCGCGCTGGTTCAAATGGATCGCCAGGTCGATGGCCCCGCCGCCACCCAGGCCACAGGTCCAGTTGATGAACTTGGGCCCGGTGACGGAAAGCACGCCCTGGGAGGTGTGCCACTTGTGCCGGTCGTGAGGATCGGGGCGGGCGCCGGTCAAGCGGAGTACCGCTTCCAAAGGAATGGCCCGCACCCGCTCAGCCCGTTTTTGGATCGGGGTCATTATCGGAGCTCAAGGGAGCCCGCAACCCGACGCACTGTTTCATGTTAATGACATGGCTGTTCTCGGTGAGGCGATCGATCAGGGCGGCGGTGAGGTGATCGTTTTTGAGGAAGGAGCCCCATTCACTAAAGCCCAGGTTGGAAGTGATGAGCGTGGGCTTTTTCTTGTGGCGCTGGTGCATGAGGGTGAAGAACAGGCCGACCTGGACGGGTTCGACCTCGATATACCCGATCTCATCGATGAGCAAACAATCGCAGCCCAGATAGCGCTTGAGGACCTCCGTTTCGGAGTGGTCGGCCACGGAGCGGTAGAGTTCGGCTACCAGTTCGGCGAACAGAACATAGCGGGCGCTGTAGCCTTGGTTGATGGCGTGAACGAGAAAGCTGGTGGCCAGTCCGGTCTTGCCGCAGCCTGTGCGCCCGAGCCAGATGATGTTCTGGTTTTGCTTCATGAAGCTCAGGGAGTCGTAGAGGGCCTGGATGCGTTTTTTGTTGAGCTTGGGTTGGCGGTCGAAAGGAAAGGTCTCGATGACCCAAGGCTCAGGGATGCGAGCGCGTTTGAGCCGGAGTTGGCGGGCATGCTCGCGCTTGAGCCGGTATTCCTCCTCCAGGATGTGAGTGAGCAAGTGCGCGTGGGAAAAGCGTTTTTCGGCCGCCACCTGCAGGTAGTCATCCCAATGGGCGAGCAGACCACCCAAGCGGAGGTATTTCAAGATTTCGGCGAGTTGCTCATTCATGGTCAGGCGGGGTTTCGTAGATCGACAGGTCGGGTAGTTCGGTGAGCGAGCCCTCCTGGTAAGCCTCGCGCTCCCGGAAGGTTTCGTTGATCTCGACCCAGGGTAGTTCTCCCGAGCCTTGCTCCAGGTAAAGCCAGGCGATGCGTTCGAGGGTGGGCAGGTCGATAATCTTGTATTTGTGGGCCCGCTCGACGGTCTGAATAAAGAGTTGAGGCGTCAGCTTCCGGCTCAAGGCCAGGAGCTTTCGCAGCAGTTCATGCCGATAAATGCCCGGCGTCTGGAGGATAAAATCGACATACGCACTGACCGAAGGAGAGAGGGCGCGCAGGTGTTTTTCCTCCTCCTGGGCCGGTTGCTTGCGATGGTGGGGTTCATGGCGCGGAGCCGGCAAGCCCGGCGGGCTGAAGGGTTGGTTTTTCACGCCCTGGGCCGGTAAGGGATATTCGGCCAGGCATTGCCGGGCCCGGCAGATTTTGATGCGGTCGGCATATTCGATCACCGTGACCGCCTCGCGGCCGGTTCCCGGCACCCAATAAAAATTGCCGTCCCAAGCGGCATAGCCGTATTCGTCGGTGCCGCGACTGTGGGTGCGATAGGGGGCTGGCAGGTGGGCGGGCAGCTCGATCAAATAGGCCCGCTCGTGCTCGAAAGCCTGGGCGGGGAGCAAGCGCGCTTTGCCCTGGGGCCGATGTTCCAGGCGCACGGTGGACCATTCCAAAGCCTGTTGGTTGAGATCTTCCAGGCTCTGGAAGGTGCGCCCGGGCAAGAAGTTGGTTTCCACCGTCCAGAAGCTGCGTTCTTCGCCCGCCTTTCGATTGGCATGTCCGCGCTCGTGACAGCGGAACGCAAAGCCATACTGCCGGGCGAAGGCCTCCATCTCCGGATGGAGCACCGCGTTGGCCCCGGTGCCCCGCAGCCGCGCCAGGTTGGTGTTGTCAATGATGCACTGCCGGGCGGCATAGCCCCAAAACATGAGCGCCTGGTGGAAAAAGCACTTCATCTTGAAGCGGTCAAAGGCGCGGTAGAACTTGAGATAACGGCGTTTGCTGTAGCGCAGGTAAATCAAGCTGGCGATGAGCCCGACGCGCCGGCCGGCCAACTCCACGGGGTACGGGCTGGTGTCGTGCTGCATCTCGGCGCCGGGTTCATCGGGCACCCGCTGGCAGCGGGTTTTGGGTGGGTCGCTGATGCCCAACTCCCGCAGCCGGCGCTTGACCGTGGAATAGGTCACGGTGAGCCCCTCCTCCTCGACCAATTTCTCATGCACCCGCACCACCCAGCCCTGGCACTCCTGATAGAGCCGGCGCAGCAGTTCCTGGTCCAGCGTCTGCTTGTCGGTGCGCGGATGCGTTGGCGGCGGGGCACCCCCTTGTGCAATGATGACCCGCACCGTGTTGCGGCTCAGGCCCAGCAACCGGGCGATCTCGCGCTCCGACTGGCCTTCCTGGTGGAGCAGGAAGACCGCCTTACGCTTGTCCGTTTCGATCATGGAGTTGCCTCACGGTGTCAACGAAGGCCCGGCAGCGGCTCAGGATCCCCGCGGTTAATAAATGGCACTGGGCGTGAAAGGCCCGGCTCTCCAGCCGCTGGTCCTGGCTCTTACCCATCACCCGCTGCATATACTTCTGCAGGACCTCCAGGTCCCCCAGCAGGACCCGCTCGAACTCGTTGCATCCGTCCGGGCTCTGGGGCGCCTGCCGCATCCGCTCCAACGGCAGGGCCAGGTTGCCTTTGCGGATCTCCTCCCGGAACGACTCCGGTCCCCGGAAAAAGCCGTGGGCCAGTTGCTCGACCTCCCGTACGCTCAGCCCCTTGCCGCTCAAGGCCAAAACCAACTCCTCGATTTGCTCGGCTTTGACCCCGTTCATACGCATGAACTGGCGCAGCAGATACATATACGAGTAAACGGGAAAGGCGCCGGTGAAGAGTTGCTCACGCACCTTGGCGCTCATCTCCGCCAGGAGTCCCAGGCGCATGCTCACCCAGGATTTGCTCCGGGAAAGCTCGGCGGCGATCTCCGCGACGTTCATCCCCCGCACGTGGCGCAGTTCCGCAATAAAGGCGGCCTGTTCCAGTATGCTCAGAGCTTGGTTATTGGAAGTCTTGAGCAGGCTCAGGATCGCCGCGGCTTCGTCGCAACCCAGCGAACTATAGGGCACGGCGGCGAGCCGGAGCTGGCGCGCGCAGCGATACCGCTTAAAACCATTGAGCAAGACCTGGGCCTGCTGAACCTCCACTCCTTCCAGCGGCTCCTCGATGCCGCGCTGGGCAATCGAGGCCAACAGCCGTTGCTCGAGGGCCGGCTGTTTGAGCCGAAAACCCTCGTAACGGAGGTCCAAACCCGTAAGTTCCACTTCGTTCGCCATGTCTTAGCCTTTAGGGCGGCGGTTCATTGAGCCACAGCACAGCCTGATCGATCCGGCGACGGCGAACCATGGTGTGTTGTCTCTTATTTTTAGCCAGCATCTGCAGGACCGCCCGGCGGCTGACCCGCCGGCCCTCAACCAGGCTGACCACCATCCGCACGTGCTCCACGATCACCGGGTTGGCCCGGACCGCAGGCGGCTGGCCCGCCGGAGCGGTGCGCCCGGGAACCTGGCGCCGGTGGATTGGCTCCTGGGAACGTCGGCGCTGGTTAAGGGCGGACTTCTTTCGCTTACCCTTGGGATCTCGGTAATAGGCGGCACTGCGTTGGGCAGACGCTCGCTTGCGGTGAGCCTCCCGACAGCCGAAGGGACAACGCAGATTGCGCCGTCGGGCATTGCGGGGGTGGGTGAGGAAGAAAATACGGCAGTGCCTGCACCGGATCAGGCAGGCGCGCAGTTGAGGTTTGGCCCGCAGCACGGATCGCAGCAGCCAGTAATACTCCAACACCAGGGCGGCTACGGCGCCCCGGCGATACCACTCCGGCTCCAACTTAAAATGCTCCGCGATCCTAATTGCAAAAAACCAAAGCTCTGGCTTAGAATGCTGATGTAAAGTTTAACGCCCCCGTCTTACCGAACCGGCGCGCGAGTGTCGAGGAGGTGGGACGGGGTTCTTTCTTCACGGCGATCCGCCGCCCCCGAGTAGCCCCCCCATCCCCTACCTGAAAGCAGACCTCCTCCTCAGGGCGCTACCGGCTTGGATCAGTTTAACTGGCCAGACCCGGATCAATTTATCTGGCCGCCATAGTAGTGCGCCCCACCAGGGAGCAGGACAATCGAGCAATCAACAACCGCGAGCCGTCCGGCTCGCTCTCCTCGTGTTGAGCATCCGCGATTCCCAAAACGTTCCGGGCATACTCCAGAATAATGTGCTGGAAACCGCCGCAGGTGCCCAGCAGCGGAATCCCGCGCTTGCGGGCCAGGCGGATCGCCGCCAAGGCTCCCTCCATGCTCTTGTAGGGGCTGGCGGGGGCGATCCACAGACCGCTCGCGCCCGCCAACCGACCCAGACCGCCCGGCGCTGCCAACTCCGGCGTGTCGATCCAGCAAGCCTCGACCTCGGATTCGAGGGCTGCGGAGGAATGGACGATGGCTTCATTCGTGGCCATGTGGGATTTGTTGGCCGAGTTGAAATCACCGACAATCGCTAGGTTGTGCGAGGCCATATTCGTTCGTTCACTCAAATCCGTTTTGGCTCCGGCGACGGCTTGGACTGTAGCGACAGAGGTTTCCGAAAGACCATCTGGGTCTTGGCCTGGGTGTATCCCAGGCTGCCGTAAAAGGTGTGCGCCTCCGCCCGCCTCGTTTGACAGCGGACCAGCGCCTGCATTACTCCGTGCTCGACGGCCCATGCCTCAACGCGCTCCACGAGATGACGGCCAACTCCCCTTCGGTGGTAGCGCTCATCGACCACCAGACCGCCGATCTCCACACGCCGATCCGACTCCAAAAACTGTGACAGGACACCATGAATCCAGCCGACCAATCCCCCGTCCTCAGGCTCCGCCACGAGCACGACGTTGCCAGGACTGGCGAGCAGACTTCGGAGGCGCGTCCGCATCGTTTCGCCCGACACCGGATACCCAAGCTGGCTGGCAAGGCGCGCTATTTCCGAGCAATCCTGCTCTCGCCCACCGCGTATATGAAAGCGTGTCATACTCTCAGGCACGCACAGAGGATAGAACGGCTGGTTCAGCTCTCTCAAGCCCAGAAGACCACTGGTGGACCCGACGCTGCTGACGCCTCTGTCATGCGGGATTGGGTGTGGCGAAGGCGCCCATCCAGGGAGCCGCGATCTCAGCACCAATTCCGGTCGGCACCCCGGTCGCGCCATGCTCGCTGGCTTGTGCAAACACCAACTGAACCGGCCCAGGACAATCCAAACCCTAACTACCTCCTCATCCAGGCGCCCACCGAGCTTGACCTCCGCGAGTTGTTCACGCTGGGCCTCACGACCAGCCACTAAGGACTCCGGCACCATCGCCAGCCCCACGGTCACCACGGGAATCAAGTCCCTGGTGGATCAGGTGGACCAGATTAAGGATAGCCTCAGGAGCGCCATCCGAGAACTGTCAACCATAGTGGACACCGTGAAGGCCAACGAAAGGGAGAAAAGGACCACGGAGAAGGAGATCGAAGCCATCCGGACCAAGCTGCGCCAGATCCAGAATGTCACGATCTAAGGCGAAGCGGTCGAACAGGGTCAGGCATCTTCAATGGCGCTTGGCCCTTTTGCAGTTCAACCAAGTTCAGAGTTATCAATGGAAAAAGACCAAATCGCAAAGCTCGTCTGTATCGCCATCGGTTGTGTCGCCGGGTTCTATATCTTCATGTGGATGCTGCCCTATATCGAACTGTTCCTTTCCTCAATGGTCTTGGTCACTTCCTGCCAAACTCTAAGCTGGCGGAAGTGACGGAAAAGCTGGAGGAATTGGAGCGGGAATTCTGGTCGGCCAAGGAGCAGTTCCTGGAAAAGTATGCCTCCCTTCGTCAAAGCGCCTCGAAGGAATGGAGGAAGATGGCGGAAAAGCTGGTGAAGGACCCGGATCAACTCGTGGCAAACATCGAAGCCTCTTTTCCATTCCCAAGCCAAATGGATAGGTTCTACGGCTTCGATACCCAGCTCTTCCAGATAGCACTACCTCAGCACATGGCGGCAGAGTTGGTATCAGCATCCGAGCAAGAGGCCGTCATCGAAGCCAGGCAAAAAGCAGCGCAGGAAGCCGGTCAGAAAATCCGATCTGACGTGGAATCCTTCGTTGCTGATTGCCTAGCTAGCCTTCGAGAGCAGACCGCCGCGTTGTGCCAGGACATGTTGGAATCCATCAACGGGTCAGAAATCGGGGTCCACCAGAAAACCCTCAATCGCTTGGTTCGGTTCATCGACCAGTTCAAATCGATGAGTTTTGCAAACGACCGGGTCACAGAGCAGCAGTTGGAAGCGGTAAAGAAGGAACTGCTGACCAAGACCGCTGAGGAATACAGGGATAGTGCGGTTGCCAGGGCTCGATCGAAGTGCGGACTTTCCAACCTGGCCAACCAAGCCAAGAACCTTGCTCGTCAGGATGCCACTGAACTCGTCAATCGGTTTGGGGAGCTTGGTCGCCGGAAGTTCAACCTGGCCGCCTGATCCTCCGAGAAGGGATCTGCCCCGCTGGTGGCATGAACTCAGCACTTAGGACGGGAACTGGGCTGGGCTGTAATGGCTTGGCCTGGTTCCCGTCCGACCCCACGATTAACCTGAGGGCTTGGGGCGTTTAGCTTCCTAGAACTTCACTTCACTCCTGCTTTGGCGGCGGTTTCAGGGTCAATCTTCTTGAGGGTTTCTCCTGCCGCCCTCCTGACACCCTCGTCTCCGTCCTTCAAGGCTTGTGTCAGCAACGGTATCCCCGACCTCGCAACAGCGGTGTAGGGAGTCCGGGTGTAGAGGCCAATGGCCTCGGCGCTAGCACGTCTAACTGCTGAATCTGAATGTTCAAGCATGTTCACCATCTCCCGAACGTCCTGTTCAGGCACTGCGGTGCCTAGGAAGAACAGGGGCTTGCCATTTAGGGGTGCGTTGTGCCAGCCCCACGAAAACCATGGAGGCGGCATGACCTTCAACATGGCTATCATCAACACGGCCTCTTGCCTCACCTGGATGTTCGTGCTTTGGCACGCCTTTTCAAGGGTGGGAATTGAGTTCGTCCCGATGGCCAACAGGGCCAGCATCCCGAGCCAACGGGTTTTGGGATCTTGAGCGATCGGCAAAAGCTCAGGAAGCAGCGGCGAGGCCTGTGAATCCAGAGCACGGAGAGCAAGGACCGATGTCGACTGATACGGGTCTTCCCCATAAAAAGGGAGCTTCACCAATTTCTGTTTCTGGATGAGCGAAACGAGTTTCTGTTTGAGATGTGAATCTGCGTGCCTTATATGCGCCAGCAAGAAGGGAAGGCAGTTGGTCCCCATAGCTCGGATAGCCTTCGATGCCGGTTCCGTTTTGTCCATCGATGAAACTCGATTGTATTCATCCAACCATTGGTCCAGGCTCTTGCTTTGATACACCGGTTCCTTCGCTTTCGAGCTGAAAACAACGATCACCCCAAGACCAAGAAGGACCAGGATGGCAAGAGCGATCACAAACCGCTTTTCCACGGAACCAGTGTGCTCGTTGGCCTGAGCTAGAGCAAGGATTCACTGAACCCCTTTTTCACATAGTCGAGAGTCAACAACTGTCCGGCCTGTCCGCATTCCCAGGGATGCGCACTTTCAACCATCAACCATAAAAACCAAAATGAGTCACTTCACCGAAATCAAAACGCGGATTAAAGACATTGAGGCCCTGAGGCTGGCGTGTGCGGAGATGGGGTTGACCCTCCTCCCCAACAGCGAAGCCCGAGGGTATTACGAGAACAAAACCAAAGGCGACTTCATGATCCAGCTCAAGGGACCCTACGACATCGCCCTCAACCTGCAGAAAGACGGCACCTATGGCCTGACTGCTGATCTCTGGCAAGGTCACGTCGAGAAGGAGGTTGGCAAGGGATATGGCAAACTCCTCCAACTCTACGGCGTCCACAAAGCTACGTTGGAGGCGAGGAAGAAAGGGTTGTCCGTTCTTCGCCGCCAACAACAAAACGGGTCCATCAAACTCGTGCTCATGGGGGCGGGCATATGAATCGCACCATCGAAATCATCATCGGCACCACGGGCGAGATCCAAATTGACGCCGTGGGATTCAAGGGACCGGACTGCGAGAAGGCCACGGCGTTCTTGGAGGAGGCTTTGGGCGTGGTGGGGAACAAGGTCAAGAAACCCGAGTATCACCAGCAGACGACCCGGACAAACCACCTGAGGATCGGAAACTGATAGTTGTGGTGGATCCCTTCCCAGCAGCCAGGCCTCCACCCCTATCCACGGCTCCCAACTTCACGAACGCTTACGCTTGGCCTCAACCTGCAAAGTCAATATTAAGAAGACCATCGCGCCAAGCATGGAAACTGCGAGAGGCCAGATGACCAGTGGTGCCCGGATATAGGAGGTTGCGAGTCCAGCAACTGAGCAGAATAGCAGTGATCCAATCGCCTTTCGTAAACTTGCATCTCTTCGCAAAGCCCGGTGCCCAATGGCCGAGGCAGCGAGGAGAGCGGCTACGGCAACAAAACCCAGAATGCGAGGTGCTATCATGGTGCTTTTGACAGATTGGGTTGGCAGTCGTCACGAGAATATCGGCGCCTGCTTCAAAACCTCTCCGAACGGTCGAATCAAAACCGGCCACTCTGAACCGCACTATCGAGATCATCATCGGGCCCACGGGCGAGACCCAAATCGAGGCGCTGAGGGTGGTCGGGAAGAAGGTCAAGAAAACTGAATTCCACCAGCACGGCACCAGGATGAACCAGCAGCGCCTCGGAGCTTGAGCAAAACCACCCGCCGCTCACGGCAAAATCGAATGGAGCCCGGCCCAAAACGACGGCGCTGGGCTCCATTCTTACAACAACCCACTGCCAATCATACAGTTACAAGATCTGAACCACAAAACGCTCCCAAATGCCCCAGGAACGATCGACGCCCCAATCCTGCCGCAGATACCATTTTCCCTGTCTAAGGCCTCGTGGCCCCGTTTCCGGTCCAAGGCCGGTACCGCCAACCACGCGCTGTAACGATAACGGTAAGAGAAGATGCTCGGATATGATGGCAAGAGAGAACCCACCAGATGAAACTCGGAGACAACCCCAGGATATCAAACCCAAGGACCAACGCCAGAGATCAACCCAGGAGATGAACGATGATGCAAGGAGATTAAGTCAGCAGAAGTCTCAGAGGTTTCAAAGGTCCCAGGTTCGTTTTTGGTGAGACTTGAGACCATGTGGCGATGAACCAGAACGACTAACCCAGGAATACCCCACCCCGCCGCTTGTAACGCCTCAGCGATGATGAGCTACCGATCGGACAGGCCAAGCACAAGGCTCGGCCCGATATCAAATGGACTGGACCGTTCACCGGGCTTCGCCCACCTGTTCACCCTGGGACTGCTGATGTTTGCTCTGGCGGCAGGAATTCAAGCCCGAAATCTTTCGCGATCACCATCACCCTTTGAATGTTTTGCTGTTCCTCTGGCGTGAGTGCGCCAATCGCCTCAAAGAACCCCTCGAACCCCGCCGGTACGATGACGCACATGAGGCGTCCGGGATTCCGGCCCAGGTAGCGATATGTGTGCGGGATGCCACGGGGTGCAAAAATCGTGGTGCCCTTTTCCGCCACAAAGCTCTTCCCGCCGACGGTGAATTCATACTCACCCTCAAGAACCTGGAACGTTTCGTCTTCGCGACGATGGGTATGCGGTGGTGGACCGCCGTTGGGCGCGTCATGCGATTCAACCACGCTGATCGCTCCGCCAGTTTCGCGGCCGTGGATGCGAATGACCATCGGAATGCCGAGGACATCCACTCGCTTGCCGCCCGTAGAAGGCACCTGTATAGGTTTCATGAGCGGCTATACTACATCAATATAGGACAGAACTCAAACCAACAGCCTGGTTAGCACCGTAAGGGGCATGCCCCCCAGTACCGTTATGGTGAAGCCAGGAACCTTCGCCAGCGCCGTGTTTAACTTTCTGCAGACGCGGATCTTCAAGGCGAGGTTCCGACTTCGCCAGGTCAAAGTCGTCGTTATCCCAAAGTGTAAACTATGGTTGACGTTTTTCTCGATTTCCAGGGCAGTCAAAGGAGGGTCTGGGTGCCGATACACTACTTCCGGCGCATGATGAACCAGGCGGCGAGGGGCTTCCGATTTGTGCTGCTGGAGTTGAGCGGCGACCGGGTCAGCATCCAACTCCAATGCGACTGGCGGATTAAGCCTATCGAGACGGTTCCGGTTTCCGAAATCGAGAAGGCGTGATATGCAAGAGGCTGCGCGATGAACAGCGAGCGGTTCAAGAAGGGTGAAGTCCTGGTGCCAGTGGAGCGTCAATACCCCGCCGACGCGCTCGCCGTGGACGGATACGACGAGGCGGGCTTCCTGGCGCAGTACGCGACGATGGCCGCGATACTGGACAAGTCGGTCAAGGCTTTAACCGCTAAATTGACAACCTTGTCCGATGGTGGTGGAAGTTAGCTTGGCTTGAATGTGTTGTAGGAGAGTGTTGTAGGGGTCGAGAGCCGCAGCTTGTTGCGCGAATAAAAGCATTGATTACCAATGGGTTAGCAAGAATGGAGCGGGTGATGGGAATCGAACCCACGTTTCGATACCGGCCTAATTTGTAAGTATCGACATCACAGATAGATCATCATAATATGCTTATGCACAGATATTTATGGTGTTGCCGCTGTAGACCAGCTAGACCATATAAACCAACGATCCTGTTATGAGTTTGTTATGATAGTACTTGCCTGGCCAGGTCCCTTGCTATAGAATGTCCTCGATTGATATGGCGAGTATTCAGAAGATCGAGGGGAGCCGGTTCTGGTATGCCAGCTACCGGGACGCCAGAAGGAAGCAGCACTTGCTTTCCACGAAAATCGAACACAGCCCCGAGATAACGGACCCTAAAGAACGGGTCAAAAAAACCGCGGCCAACAAACGTACCGCAACCAAAATCGCCACGGATCTGGAGGAAGCCGAATGCGGCAACGCAACCGAGGCACACCTCCGCAAAATCGTGGTGGAGGTTGGTCACCGGGTCAACCAAAGGCAAATTGAATTCAAGCAGACGCGCGTCTACCTCGGCGAATGGCGAGAGCGAGCCAGCAAAGCGAAGTCGAAGCGTACCGCAGAGCGTTACGTAAAGGTGGTGGACGATTTTCTGGGTGTTTTGGGCCCAAAGGCCGAGGGTGCGCTGGATACAATCACACCTCGAGACGTCCAGCTGTTTGTCGATGCCGAAATGCGGGTCGGGAAAGGCGCCACCTCGGTGCGCATCGCGGCCAAAGTCCTTAATATTCCCTTCGCGCGGGCAATGCGCCAGGGCTTGATCGCCACGAATCCGGTGGCGAGCGTGGAATTGCCCGACGAGGCCGGCGACTCACATGAGGCGTTCAATTGGGAACAGGTGTTGTCACTTTATAATGCTGCCGATGGCGAGTGGAAAACCGCGATTCTGATGGGCGCCTACACCGGCGCCCGCCTGGGCGACGTCGTTAACATGAGGTGGAAAAACATTCCGCTCGACCTGGCGAACGTGGCAAAGTTTTTGCCGAGCAAAACGAAGCGCACCCGAAAGCAGGACCTGGTTGTCCCGGCGCATCCAACCCTCAGGGCTCACCTGCTGACATTGGCCCATTCCAATAACCCAGAGGACCTCATTCTCCCCGGCTTGGCGGCGCAGCGAATACCGGGCAGATCCGGTCTCTCCCGCCAGTTTACGGAAATCCTGAGCAAGGCCGGCATCATACAGGAAACCGTGGAGGCTCCCGGTAAGGGTGGGCGGCGTTTTAACCGGTTCACATTCCAATCACTCCGCCACACTTTTGTTTCCAACCTAAGCAATAATGGTGTGGATAAGGATACGCGGAAACTTCTATCCGGCCACGAGGACGACGAAACTCATCTCATATACACTCACATGACGTTGGCGAAATTGAAGCAAGCGGTCGAGACCTTGCCGGCGATGAAGCTCTGACCGTCACGAAGGCACCGGCGCGGGCAAGTGGCTGCGCGAGCGCGATGGGTGATCCCAGGGTGGCAGCCTGCCCGCGCACGCGGCTCTCCCGGGATGGACCGCTTATTGGCCGCCCGGAGCTCGCCATCCGCGTCGTGGTTCGTGGCGACGGCCTCAGCTCGCGCGAAGCTGAGCTCAGCAACGGCGTGCTCTTCGAGAGCTTCTCCGTGGCGGTCGTCAAGTATCCGCGCAACAACTCACGGTTATTGGCGCGCGCGCTCAACTCCTGGGGCCTGGGATTGGAAATCAGGCCCTAGACACGGTAGAGGATCAACTCCGCACCGGTATTGCACATGGCCTGCCCGAAGCTCCTTAGGATACCATTATTCAGGTCAGCCATCTGGTCGTTTAGATGAGCAGGCGGTTGATCCAAGACCGGGGCGAATACCGTGCCGGCGCCTTCAGGGCAATAGGTGTGGATGAGTTTCGTGTAGATACGCGCCCGGGCAGCCTCCTCATTTTGCATTTCGGCCTTGATCTTTTCGGGGTCCAGATGACCTTCATCGGGAACGACTGCTTTCAACCTGACCTTGCCTTGGGTGAAGATCGCGATGCGCAGCCAACAAGGGGCGCCAACGGAGAGCTTAGGGAGACCATGCATCATCAGTCCGCTCCGTCGAAAGAGGAACGGCGGTCCATTGGATGCCTTGCTCTGGAAGAGATCGAGACACCGTCGCACCTCCCTCTTCCATCCGCAGTGCTTTATAATATCGGGGTGGCAGAGGTAGGCCACCGTGGCGTCCGATTTGATCCTCTCCCGCAAATAAACGAGAGAAGCGCTGAGTCGCTCGTCGATGATCGCGAGGTCGGCTAACTCGTCGGGGTTTCTCGCGGCCCATTGACTTACGGCGATTCGGCGGAACTTAGAGCGCGGTGCCGAGTCTGACCGATCCCTCGAAGGTGCCGTTGGGACGGGGACCACTACTTCGTGAACTTCTGCCGGCGATGGCCCGGCGGTCGGGAGTTTTCTACCGGGCGGCGGCGGCGGTGCACCGCCACTTGAACCGCCCCCGGTCGCGGTGCTCCGGACCGGCGCAGGGGTCGGCAATCCGGCCGGCGGCAATGGATTGGCCCGGGCCTCGGCGTCGAGGTTCGGCTCCGAAGGCGTCTTCGCTCTGTTAATTTTGGGCCGTGTGCTTGGGACCGAAGGGGTGCCGGCGGCGTGGCCGGGGCCCATCGGACTCAATACTGTTCGGCCACGGATCTTCACTTGCCGCGAAACGCGGCGACGATTCTTCGCCCGTTTGCGGTCCGGGATGGGCAAACCCCTAACCACTTCTCCGGAGAGAATTTGGTGAAATATGGACGGGTCATCCATCATTGCAGCAACCGCATAGAAGATCGGCTGTACAGCACAATCTGGGGGTAAAAAGAGGGGGTGAGACGTTAGACTTCGACCGCAGAGCGGCGCGAGCTGGAGGCTCGCCAGCCGCCGCTCTGCTCGTTTTAGCTCGGTATCGAACGCCTCGGATTTGCCAGCGGGAAGGTTGGTTTGGCACAACGCATCTGCCATGGCCGATGTCGCTGTCGCGGCTTGTGTAAGAAAGTGGTTGGCTATTCTTAACCGATTTAAGGTTAAATCGGGTGTGAAAAAGAAAACACCAACCACTCAATTGGAAGTTAAGACGATTCTCAACCGCATTCAACGCTTTGTTGGCTTCATTTATTCCAGCATCCGCCTGCGGGGCGCGGGATCTTCGCTGCGGATGGAGGTAAAAATCCAGCCGCACCGAGGGATTCGGGGCAAATGCGCCACCTGCTTGAAACACTGCCCTGGCTATGATGTCTTGGAGGAACGGCGCTGGCTCTTCGTGCCGATGTGGGGAGTTGTTGTCCACTTCTTCTACCCTCCACGACGGGTGGAATGTTCGGAACACGGCGTGAAAGTCGAACACATTCCCTGGAGTCAGGGCAAGCGACCGGTGACCAAGGCGATGATGGGGTTCCTGGCCTCGTGGGCTCGGCGACTGTCCTGGCGCGAGACCGCGCAGGTGTTTCACACCAGTTGGGAAGCGGTCTATCGCTCGGTGGAATGGTCGGTCAAATGGGGCTTGGCCCATCGGGTTCTTCAAGGCGTGACCGCCATCGGGGTCGACGAGATCCACTGGGGTCAGGGCAAGAAGGCGGACCAATTCCTGACGGTGATTTATCAAATCGATAGCCACTGCCGGCGGCTGCTGTGGGTGGGCCGGCGCCGCACCCAAACAACGCTGCGTCAAGGATTGGATGCCTTGGGGCCGGAGGTGATCGCCGGGCTGAGATTTGTCTGTAGCGACATGTGGAAACCCTATTTGAAGGTGTTGGCCGCCAAGGCCGGCCACGCCTTGCACGTCTTGGATCGCTTCCACATTACCGCGCATCTCAACCAGGCCGTCGACCGGGTGCGTCGGGGCGAGAGCCTTCGGCTCAAAGGCCAACCGTTGGCCAAACGTCTCAAAAAGATGCGTTGGCAGTTGTTGCGCCGAGGCAGTCGGGTCCGCGGGCGAGCTCGGGTCAAGCTCAACGCGTTGGTGGCCAGCAAGCTGGCCACCGCTCGGGCCTGGTCCTTGAAGGATTGCTTCCAGCATTTCTGGCACTACAAGTCTCCAGATTGGGCGGGTTTCTTCTTGGACTTTTGGTGTGCGCGGGCGATGCGTAGCCGGCTCGAGCCCATGCAGAAGATAGCTCGCATGCTGCGCGGCC
>Ga0364895_1104_pt1 | contig 14082 bp, 6 predicted proteins | sample SorcelJu500002C3_2_FD_206952 | JGI IMG/M metagenome (GOLD analysis project Ga0364895, IMG submission 206952) | Enriched cells from Trout Bog Lake Hypolimnion, Wisconsin, USA - BchlTB.July09.5000.02.C3 | ecosystem: Environmental > Aquatic > Freshwater > Lake > Hypolimnion/Profundal zone | place: USA...
CGTTGTATTTCCCGCTTCGCAGCAATTCCGCCGCCCGCTGCATCCGCAGCTTCCGCAAATACTGCGAGATGGTCATGCCTGTCTGCGCGGAAAACGTCCGGCTAAGATAAAATGGGCTGCTGCCCACCTGGCGTCCGATCTCCTCCAGCGTTGGTGGTTCTGCGAGGTGTTTTCGCAAAACGGCAATCACCCGTTCCACCCGCTCACGGGCTACCCGTTTCTGGCGGTCGCAGAACAACTCATCCTCTCCCGGTCGTTCGAAAAGAAAATCAGCGATTAACGCGAGCACCTGGCCCTGATACCAGACAGGGCGGGCGGCTTGAGGACATGGCGGTGCAAGAAGATGGGTAACGAACTGCTCTTGCTGGGTGGTTAACGGACGCACCTCGCCCGCCCCAGCACGACGGGCGTCTCCGTTCAACAGGCGCTCAACCATTGGATGAAGCGCGCCGTCGCAGTTGGCCAACCGAGATCGAAGGAACTCTGCCGATAGCTGGAGCGTCAAGAAGCGATGTTCCTGCCCCTCGCTCCTACCCAACTCCAACGCGGCGTTTCCAGTTATGAACAACACCGAATGCATCGGCCCCAAAGAAATCGTGGCAGCGCCACATGGAAGCGAGGCTTGGCCAGCCAAATTCAGGCAAAGCCCAAGGCTCCTGGAATTGAAGGCGCTGGCCCTCGCAGAACCGCCATGGGCCTGGAATTCGTGCCAAGTGAGGCTTGCGCCTTGCTCCAATGTATTGCCGTAAAGGACTCGCCCCCCGCCTTGTGGCGGTTTCCCCAAATCCACAAGTGACTCCGGGGTCCCTTTTTTGGCAGCGGACCAAGCTTCGCTGGAACACTTTGGCGGTCGGCTTTTCAGAATTTCTTTCATCACATTTTACGAACGACTGGCCGGCATATTAAGACTGAGTCTCAATAACGTCTCACCCTTTTTTGCTCAAGTCGCGCATCGTGCGCGGGTCTTCCTTTTGGGTGGGTTGACGGTCTGCTCCTGGGTCGGGCTAATGCCAGCCAAGAAAACAGGCCGATGATGAACTCAGGACTGCGCCAACCGCGTACGTGAGGACGAACACCAAGGGCACCGAATGCGCATCAGCAGGAAAATCGGATTCCCGCGGTCGCGTTGCTGTTTTTCAGCCAGATCCCTCAGTAAACCGTTCTCGCCCCATTGCGAGGGCGGTTTCGAGCGAGCGGCCGGTCTTTGGGGATTTGTGTTTTAGGCCATCATCAGGCGAGGTCCAACCGGTCGAAGGCGGCCTACTGACCGTCGAACTCCCAGTTGATATCCGGGCGCTTGGGGTCGGTAATCTTGCCGGCGACCAACCCGACAACATAGCCATACTTGAAGGCGCCCACATGGGCATCGCCGAAGACGATGTCGCCAATGGCGTTGTGGCGGCCAGAGAAGCGGTTGCACCAATTATAGGTACTGCTCAGATCCGCCGGAGAACTGCCGTAGTAAGGGGTTTCGCTGGCGTGCACTCGCTGCTCGGAGAACACGACAAATGCCGCGGGATGCGCGGCCTGGGTAATTCGGAACGGCGTTTCCGGGACGTTGGCCGGAGCGTCAAGATTGAAGTTGATCCGCTGGTTCATGCCGTAATTGAAAGTCGGTCCCGGCCCCACGCCCGGCTGGATGCCGGTCACAGAATCGGGGTCCGGGGGCGAAACCGTCGGGATGGCCGCAGCTGTGGGGCAGCGATAGATGGACTGGGCACGTGTGAAGATGTTGTTGCTGACGTTATTTGCTCCGAATTGCCAGAGCGGAACCCCGGCGACATAGGCAGGCAGGGCATTGAACCAATCCGAAAGGCCGATGGGAGGCGAACCTGTCGCAAGGGCATACATCTCCGTCCAGACTGGATTGTGGTCCGCAGTGGCGACGTAGAGCAAGTCCCTCGACGCCGGGTAAAGCTGGTTGTTATCGTCCGCGTACATCGACATTGCCAGGCCCCACTGCTTGAGGTTGTTCACGCAACTGATGCGGCTTGCCTTGGCTTTTGCTGTGCCCAACGCCGGGAGCAGCATGGCGGCGAGAATGGCGATAATCGCAATCACGACGAGCAACTCAATCAGCGTGAAGCCGCAAGAGCGGTCACGGGACCAAGGCCTGGCGCCATCACAGTTCACACCCATATGATTCGGTCTTTCGAGAAAGGCCAGTATTCCCCGTGTTCGACGGACATTCAAGCGACATGCGGCATTTCGCCAATTCGTCACCAAGTGCTGGTTGATCACTGCGAGGGCGTACCGTCGTAAGACCAATTGATGTCCGGGTTGCCAGGATCACCAATCTTGGCGCCCTTTCTAATGGCCATGTAAGCGTATTTGAAATAGGCAGCGCGGCCGTCCAGAAAGGTGAGGCTCGCTCCGGCCTCGTGGCGCGAGGATAGGTGGTTAAGCGATCCGCGCGCGGCACCCAGATCGTTGAGGGGGTTTGCGCCGTAAAACGGGGTTTCCCCGGAGTTGGCGCGCACGTCGGAAAAAAAGACGAACGCCGAGGGATGAGATACCGCCGTGGCCTTGAACGGAGAACCGGCGGGGACCAAGCCGTTGGTGCCCTTGAAGTTGATGCCGTAACTAAAGGCCACGCGATTCACGGGGTCCACTTCCGTGGGAAGGAAATGGGCTGTGGGACAATTGAAGATGCTGCGGCCATTGACGAAATTAGTGGGGTTGGCCGCGTAATGCCAAAGTGCCTTTTGCGAGACATACGGTGGGAGGGCGTTGAACCAAGCGCTGTTGCCGTAGCCACCGGCGGCGAAAATGGCGAGGTCAGTCCAATGAATATTGTCTTGATCGTAACCACTGGCGGCCCCTGGGGTGCTATTGGCGATGCTGAAGTCGGGCAGGGTTTGATTATTGTCGCCCAAATACATGTTGAGCGCGAGGCCCCACTGCTTGAGGTTACTGAGACAAACGGTGCGGTTCGCCTTTTCCTTGGCGCGGGCCAGCACGGGCAGAAGCAAACTCGCCAGGATCGCGATGATCGCGATGACGACGAGCAACTCAATCAACGTGAATCCACGGACCTTTCTCTTCATGACGCGAGCTTGCCACGGCGCGCTCCCGCCGCGCTCCCGTTGGTTTGCCATTTATTAGCGGTGGATTGCTCTGGCCCGCCCTTGAGCCAGAACAACCCCGGACGATAACCGACGTTTTGGGCAACTCAAAGGGCTGGCCAATCAGCCGTGGTTTTACTGCCGGCCCCGCTGCGGTGCTCGGCAAGGCGTCAATCCGGATCGCCAGTGGATCCGACGTAAAGGTGGCCAGCCTGGGGGTGGAGGATGGCTTGGCGGTTTTAAGGGTTTGTCACGACGCGCAGGAAAGCAGTGCTGCGGCCGCCTGCGCGATGGGGCAATTCCCCTCGCCGATCTCGCCGTGAAACCGGTTGTCTTGGAAGCAGTACATGCTATACTGAGCATCACATGTCCTGATGAATTCGCGGACCTGCTATTTACGCTGTCAGTTGTCCAAGCGCTCGACCGGGGTTTTGTCCCTGGCCTGCTTGCAGCGGATCAGGTTTATACTCCTTTCCGGGCTCTTTCTCCCGCGCCTAACCCTTGCCGCGGAGCCGCAGCAGGAGAGCCTGCCACTGGCACCAAAAACCGGTCTCGCCTTTCCCGCGGCGCCTGGAGTGCAGGATTTCTTTCGTGCCCGAGTATTTGAAGAGCCGCTAGTTCCGGTGGGTAGTGAACCAACCGTGGCCGAAAACGCTGACCTGGCGGCGGCATTGATTGGTTACTCCAAGCGGAGCGGGCCGGACGATTTCTCCAGCCTCACCGGGTTCCTGCAACAGCATCCGCAATCACCGTGGGCGGCGGCGCTGTTGACTGACCTCGGCTTGGAGTATTACCACACGGCCCGCTATTCGCTCGCCCTCGAAGCCTGGGCCGAAGCCTGGGCGCTGGCCAAAGATGCCACCGATTCGAAAGGGCGGGCACTCGCCGACCGCGCCTTTGGCGAGTTGATTTACATGAACGCTCGCCTGGGTCGCATGGACGAGATCCAGGCGCTGCTTGAGGCAACCGAGCATCGGCCGGTGATGGGGCCGGCTATCGGGCGGGCGGACGACGCGCGGGCGGCGCTTTGGATGATGCAACACCGGCCTGAGATCTCGTTCCGCTGCGGGCCGCTGGCCTTGCGGAGCATCCGGCTGGCGCTGGGCCGGGACGCATCGAGCGACGTGGAGGTGTTAAACTCCGCCTCCACTCAGCGGGGCTGTTCGTTGCCGCAGGTGGCGAAGCTTTCCACCAGGATGGGACTGAATTTCCAAATGGCCTTTCGGAATCCTGGCGCGGACTTTGTGGTACCCTCGGTGGTGCATTGGAAAGTGGGGCATTACGCGGCGCTGGTTCGCAAAGGAGGAGACTCTTATGAGCTGCGGGACCCGACCTTCGGCAATTCCACGTGGGCGACCAAAGCAGCCATCGAGGCCGAAGCCAGCGGTTATTTCCTGGTGCCGCCAGGCCAACTGCCCCCCGGTTGGCGCAGGGTGGAGGAAGACGAAGGGGACGGAATTTGGGGCAAGGGCCAGACCGGCGCCAACGATCCGCAGCATATCGCCAAGAATGATTACTCGACGCAGAGCTGTCCCGCCCAGGGAGCGGGCATGGCGACAGCGAAAATCCATCTCATGGACGTGAACCTGAACCTCAGCGATATGCCGCTCGGCTACACGCCGCCCGTCGGCCCGCCGGTGCGCCTGTCGATCCGCTACAACGCGCGGGACATCTTCCAGCCCGCCAACTTCAATTACGTCAATTTTGGTCCACAATGGACGTGCGATTGGATTGCCTACATCACCGACAGCCCCAGCAATGTGTTGGCGGATGTAAACGAATACCTTCCCGGTGGCGGCCAACGCACGTTCACCGGGTTCGATACCAACACCCAAACCTTCGCCAATCAGCAGTACGATCAAACGCGACTCAGGCGCACTGGGCCGGACAGTTACGAACTGCTTTCCGGCGACGGCTCCAAGCTGATCTTTGATCGGCCTGACGGCTCCATCGGCAGCACGCGGAAGGTCTTCATGACCCAGATCGTCGACCCGCAGGATAACGCCTTGACCCTGTCCTTTGACGCCGACCTCCGGCCCGTTGCACTCACCGATGCGATTGGACAGGTCACAACCTTGAGCTACGAATTGACCAATGATATCTACAAGGTGACGAAGGTCACGGACCCGTTCGGGAGGTCCGCCACCTTCAATTATGGCCAAATCCCAACCGACTGGCATTTCGCTATTCTGGATGATTGCCCGGTACCGTCCGTGGTTGCGACTCCAACCCTGGCGGTGTGGCTTCAGAGCATAACGGATGTCATTGGCCTCACCTCCCGATTCTCCTTCCAATCGAACTCGGTGAGTGCCTGTGCTGTCTGCTCCACCAGCGGCGTCGTGAGTTGTGTTACCAATAGTGTGTTTACGGATGTGATAGTCGCACTCACCACGCCTTACGGCGCCACACAATTCGAGGGCCAGGACACCGGCAACGTCCGCTACTTGAAAATCACCTACCCGGACGGCAGTTCCGAAATCGTGCAATACGATCAAACCAACAATGTGCCGCAATCCGAGCCGCCGTTGACCGTGCCCACCGGCATGCTGACCGTCAACAGCTTCATGCCTTACCGCAACTCTTATCACTGGGACCGCATCGCCGCCCCAAGCTATCCCGATCACAGCAAGGCCCGCCTCTTTCATTGGCTGCACACCGAAAACCTGGGCAGCACTTCCGGCGCCCTGGAAAGTACCAAGCAGCCGCTCGAAAACCGTGTGTGGTACGACTATCTCGGCCAGGCCGGCACCCCCAACGGTTCGGTCGTGATCACCTCCACCACGTTGCCCGCCCATATCGGCCGTGTGCTGGATGATGGCTCGACCCAGCTTTACACCTATGGCCATGATGGATTCGGCCATTTAACCAACTCGATTGACCCGGGAGGGCGAACGTTAAGCTATTTATACGACACCAACGGGATTGACCTGCTCGAAATCCGCCAAACTCGGGCGGCGAAGAATGAACTGCTTGTCAAAGCGACTTACAACCGCCAACACCTGCCGCTCACCATCACCGACACCGCGGGCCAAACCAGCACCTTCACCTACAATGCGCGCGGACAATTGCTTACGGCAAGCAATGCCAAGAACGAGACCATCACGCTCACCTATGCTTCAGACGGTTACCTCACGGCTATAGATGGCCCGCTTCCTGGGCCCAGTGATCGCGTTCAAGCGACGTACGACGCCTTTGGCCGTCCGGAGACGATAACCGACGTTAACGGGTACACGGTGACTTACGCTTACGATAATCTGGACCGGCGCACTCATATTACTTATCCCGACGGCACGTTTACCCAATTCGCGTATGACCGCCTGGACTGTGTCGGGTTCCTGGACCGGGCTGGCCGGCAGACCTCCTTCGAATACGACAGTATGAGGCAACTGGCCAAAAGGACGGATCCGCTGGGCCGCGCGACACTCTTCCAGTGGTGCCGCTGCGGGGCCATGAAGAGTCTCACCGATTCTATGGGCCGCACCACCTCCTGGCTGACCGACGTGCAAGGCCGCCGGAAGGCCAAACAGTACAGCGACGGTTCCCAAGTCCGGTACTTTTACGAGAACACGACTAGTCGTTTGAGGCGGTATGTGGACGAGCGTGGCCAGGCTACCTACTATGCCTATAATGCGGATGGCACCCTTAGGTCGATTGCCTATGGCAATGCCGAAGTCCCTACACCCGGCGTCAGCTTCACTTACGACCCGGATTACCGGCGGGTTACTTCTATGACCGACGGCATCGGCACCACCACCTACGCCTACATCCCCATTACGGCCAGCCCGGCGCTGGGCGCCGGCAAACTGGCGAGCGTGACCGGTCCGCTGACCAACGAAATCGTCTCCTACGCATATGATGAACTAGGGCGCGTGGCGCAATCCAACCTGGATGGGGTTCCTTCGAGCCGAGTTTTCGACGCTGCCGGCCGGATCACGACCGTCTCCAACGCGCTGGGAACGTTTGCCTATAGCTACGCGAGCAATTCGTCTCGCGTCGTGGCGCAAAGCTTCCCCAATGGCCAAACCGCTTCTCTGACCTACGGGGGCAATTTACAGGACTTCGCCCTACAGCAGCTCTTTTATTCCGTGCGCAGCACGCCCGTTTCCCAGTTCATGTATGGGCGCGACAATGCCCGAGGCCGGATTACCACCTGGTCCCAGCAGGTCGGATCGCAGCTCCCCTCACTATTCACCTTTTCCTACGATGCCGGTGACCAACTAATTTCAGCCACGGTGACCAACTCTGGAACCCTGGTCAACGTTTTCGCCTACACATATGATGCGGCGGGCAATCGCCTGAGCGAGCAAGCCGGGGCTGCGACCTCCTATGCTACCTACAACGCCTTGAACCAGATCAGCACGACGAGCGCACCCGGGGCCTCCCACACCAACGAATGGGATGCGGCCCAGCGCCTCGCCGCTGTCAATGCTGGCACCCAACGGACGGAATTCGGCTACGATGGCCTGGGCCGCCTGAACTTTATCCGGCAACTGCAAGCCGGTGCCGAGGTTTCACTTCGGCGGTTTGTCTGGTGCTCGGGGAGGATTAGGGAGGAACGCGACGCCTCGGGGGCAACGGTGACCAAACGGTTCTTCCCTCAGGGTGTGAAGCTGGAGAGCGGCCCCGCCGCCGGGGACTATTATTACACGCGCGACCACCTGGGTTCGGTTCGCGAGTTGACCGACCATCTTGGCAATGTGCGGGCGCGTTACGCGTATGATCCGTTTGGTCGCAGGACCAAGCTGGAGGGTGACCTGGAGACGGATTTTGGATTCGCTGGCCTGCTTTGGTCTTCTGAGGCTTCGCTCGCGTTAGCGCATTTCCGGGCGTACGACCCCGCGATCGGGCGTTGGCTCTCGCGCGATCCACTCATGGATGCGGAGGCGCGGCAGGGCCCCAACCTTTACGCATATGTCGGCAACGAGCCCGTGAACAACATTGACTCGCTGGGCTTATGCACCGGCTCCTCCCTCTGTGCTTGCTTCGCCAACCCGGCCAATGCCGCAGCGTGCTCCCAAGCCGGAATCACCGGCGAGCAGGCGGCGGAAAAGGGAGGTCCGCAAGTTGTTCAAGTTGGTCAACAAATTATCCAAGCTGGCCAGGAGTGGCTGGAGGGGGGAGAAGCCGCGGCTCCGGAAGCGGCGAACTGTGCCGCGGCGGAGGCGCCAGCGGTGCAGCAAGCCTATCAAACCGGACAAGGCGTCAACGGAACGGACCAGGCCCTATTCCAAAAAGCTGCGGAAATCGTCGCAAAAGCCCCCATCGGCGACCCAGACGTTGATGCGTTGGCCGAAACCCCACCGCCCGAATTGGCGGACACGGCGGAACCGTGGCTGGGGGAATCTGACTATGTCCCAAGCAATTGGGATTGGGCCTACCGGCTGACCCAGACCGAGCTGAACATCACCAGGGAGATGCGGGACACGCTGCCGCAACAGGAGGCCATTGACGCGCTCACTAAAGTTTTCGCGAGGAACGATGCCATCCTTCGAATCCTGAACACCCAAAAATGAAGCGTTACGCACTGGCCCCGGCCGGATTTGGCGGCGAAGGGCGAGCCGAGCCTTTGCTGCGCGGCGTGCTCTATGCATGGCTGCTCGCGGTAGCACTGGTCCTTCAGTTCCCACGTCTCGGCCGCACCCAGGATTCGCAGTATCAATTCGACCTCAGCGGCAACCTGCTTGCCCAGACCTCGGAAACCGTCGCTCCGCCACAAATTCTCGCCCAGCCGCGGAACCAAATCGTGATCCCGGGCCAGTCAGCGTCGTTTTCCGTGCTGCTCGCTGATACGAGCGCGCTCTCCTACCAATGGCGACTGAACGGGGCCGACATTTCCGGAGCGACGGGCGACACCTTGTTGCTCACCAACGTGACCAACAACAACGAGGGCGCCTACTCGGTAATGCTGGTCAACAGCTCCGGCAGCATCACCAGCACGCCGGCCATGTTGTTCATTGATGCCAATGCCAACGGCATCCCCGACTCGTGGGAACTCGCCTATTTTGGCGGTCTGGTGTCCGGCAGCGGTGACTTTGACGGGGATGGCGTTTCGGACCTGCAGGAATATCTCGACGGCACCAACCCAACGAATGCGCTCTCCGCCCTCTACCGGCTCAACCTCGGGACCGATGGTGGCACACTCGTGGTCGTCCCCAACCAACCCGCCTACACCAACGGCCAGACGGTTACTCTGACCGCGATTGCCACCAATGACGTGCCGTTTCATGGCTGGATTGGCGACACGAACTCCCACAACAACACCCTCTCGCTGATGATGAACACCAACAAGTCCCTCTTTGCATTTTTCAGCCCAATCACTTTCCAATGGACCAATACGGTCGGCGGCGATTGGAACGTGGCCACGAATTGGACGCCAAACCTCCCGCCCGGCTCGAATGACATCGCCAACTTGAATATGGAGGTTGTCGTCACGTTGAGCAAAGACCTCGTGCTGACCGACCTCAGCATGGGGAGACCTGGTTTTTTCCCGACGCTTGCCGGCCCGGGCGCCCTGACCATTAACGGCACTTTCAATTGGGTCGGGGGTACGTTGAGCGGCGTCGGACGGATTACCATCGCTCCGGGGGCCACCCTGAACCTGCCCGGACTATCCGGGCTCACGCTGACCGACCGCACCCTCGAGAACCAAGGCACCATGCTCTGGAGCGGCACGGGGACCTTCAACTTGGCTAATGCCGTCATCACCAATGACGAGGGGGCGGTTTTTGCGATGCAAACCCCCCTGACGCTCGGGTCTGGAGCTGATGTGTCCCGATTCGAAAATGCCGGGACCTTCGTGGCCTCGAACAACCCCGTCGACGTGAGCATCGGCGCCGCCTTCGACAACTACGGCGCCACGCAGGTTCCGGGCGGCACGCTTTCGCTCCTGGGCGGCGGCACCAATGCCGGCACAATCTCATTGAGCACTCTGAACCTGGGGGGTGGGGCGTTCTGGGCGTCGCCCGGTTCAGTTATTTCGGGGGACGGCTCGCTCGTGGTCAGCGGTGGAAACCACACCCTGGCGGGCACGATCAGCCTGCCCGGCCCCCCGTCCTTCAATGCCGGGAGCGTAAATATCACCGGCAATTATACCTGCACCAATGGCCTGACCATCGCCGGCGGCGCCGTCAGCTTCAACGGCGCCGGCGCCGTGGCGCCCCCGACGGTGACGATGACCAGCGGCACGCTCGATGGCGCCCGAGACGTCACGGTGGGTCAATTGATGAACTGGAGCGGCGGCACGATGAGCGGCAGTGGACGAACCGTCATTCCCGCCGGCGCCCTGCTCAACTTGGGCGGTCCCAACGGGCTGGCGCTGACCTCGCGCACCCTCGAAAACGGCGGCACAGCGAATTGGAGCGGGACCGGGTCCATCCTGGTCAACGGCGGAGTGATTACCAACCGTGCCGGAGCGTTGTTCACCGCTCAAACCGCCGCCGCCATGGATTACGACGGAGGTGTGCCACGCTTCGACAATGCCGGCACGTTTCGTGTCACCGCCGCCGGCACGACCAGCATGGGCATCAGCTTGAACAATTTCAACTTGGTGGACCTGCAGGCCGGCACGCTGGCGCTGTCCGGAGGCGGGACCAACTCCGGCAACATCTCGGTGCCCGCCAACACGACGCTCAACTTCAACGGCGGGGTCTTCGGAGCCGGATCCAGCTCGGTTATTTCGGGCGCCGGTTCGCTCCAATTCAATGGCGCTTCGGCCATCCTCGCCGGCACGGTCAACGTGACCGGCCCGCATCTGTTTGCCAATGGGTTTGTCAGCATAACGGGCAATTATACCTGCACCAATACCCTCACCATTACGGGCGCCACTGCCAGCTTTAACGGCGCCGGCACCATAGCGCCCGCGTCCATCACCCTGACCAGCGGCAATTTGGATGGATCCCAAACCGTGACTGTGGCCAGCGTGATGAATTGGGCCGGTGGCAGCTTGACCGGCGCCGGCCGCGTGGTGATTGCCCCGGGCGCCACGCTAAACCTCGCCGCTGGCAATAATGGGGCGGGCCTCACGACCCGCACCTTGGAAAACGGCGGCACGACGATTTGGACCGGAATCGGTTCCTTGGTGGTCAATGGTGGCGTGATCACCAACCGTGCCGGGGCCATGTTCAGCGCGCAAAACTCGGCTTCGCTCCTTTTCGGCGGTAGCGCTCCGCGGTTTGACAACGCCGGCACCTTTCGGAAAGCGCTTAGCACAGGCACGACCAGCGTCGCTATCCCCTTCACCAATTACGGTCTGGTCGACCTTCAGAGCGGCTTCCTGGTGGCCAACAACGTTTATGCTTCCTCAGCGAATGCACGACTGAATTGCGCCATCACGGGCACTATCCCAGGCACAAACTTCGGACAACTCCAGGCGTCCGGAGCCGTCACCCTCAGCGGAGCCTTGAGTGTTAATTTCGCCAATGGCTATCTTCCTACCACCAACGACGCCTTCACGCTCCTGACCGCCGGTCCGCGCATCGGCACATTTGGGAGTTTCTCTTACCCGGCAACCCTGGTCACGATGTTGCTCAGTAACACGCCCAATTCCGTTGTGGCGTTGGTTTCGCGCCTTGGCCCTGCGGATAGGGTTTTGCTGCCACCGGAGATTTCCGGCACGAACATAACGATTTGCTGGGGAGCGGTCCCCAACGTCACCTATCGCGTCGAGGTCAATGCCACCCTCGACCCTTCCGCCTGGATTGCCTTGCCCGGGGATGTTGTCAGCTCCGGTGACATCGTTTGCATAAACGACGTCCTGACTTCCAGCAACCGCTTTTATCGCATCCGAGTCATCCCGTGAGAGGGGTACTCAAGCATTCCGGATACACCGTGCCCAGGCAACCGGAATCAAGGTGCTTTTCATGCGCAACGAAATATGATTTTCATGCTAGCGTTGCTGCCGGGGCGTATCGAGGTCGATCCGACGGCTGAACCGTGCCAACAGATTCTTCGGCATCATGGTAAAGGAAAAGAGCTCCCCGACCGGTTTACCCTGTTCCACCTCGGCAACCTCAAACCCGGTGGAGAGCATAGCCATCACCACTTTGATTTCGATTATAGCCAGTTGGCGGCCGGGGCAGAAGCGCGGGCCTGCCCCGAAGGGAACGAACGCGCGGGTGTTGTGGGCGCCACTCGAAGCCGATGCCCCTTCCAGCCAGCGTTCAGGGCGGAATTCATCGGCCGAAACGAAGTTAGATTCCTGCAAGCCGCCGTGTAGCGTGAGCAACATCAGCGCAGTCCCCGGAGGGCAGGTCACATCGCCGATCTCCACTTCTTCACTGGATTCCAGGAAAATAATCGGCGCGACCGGCTTCAAACGCATGGTTTCGTGCGCCACCGCTTCGATGTAATTGAGCCGCTCGGCATCCTGAAGCTGGGTCAGCATGCCGGCGCCGTTCACGACCTGCGCGGCCTCTGTCCGCATCCGCCCTTGCACCTGGGGATGCTCGATCAGGAAGTGCAACATCCACGCCATGGTATTGGCTGTCGTGTCTTCCCCCGCTAGCAGCATGGTGAGGACGTTGCCGTATATCTCCTCGTCCGTATACGCCGTGCCGCCTTCGTCCCGTGCGCCGAGCATCGCCTCCAGGAGGTTGGTCGGGTGGTCGGCGAGATCCGGATGCTGGGCCAGGCGCGCACGTCCCTGGCTGACGAACTCGCTGATCGTCTTCCGAATCGCGACCAGGGCTTTGTCCAACGCACGGTCCCGCGGCAGTTTGAAATAACGCCAATAGGGAAAGGGCGCGTTGATTCGGCGGTTTATCATCGGAAAGATCTGCTCCAGGTGTTCTTGGATCACGTCCCCTTCGGTCTCGATCGTGTTCATATCGTAACCAAACGCGAGGTTCGTGGTCACATCCACCGTGTAGCGCATCAGGTCCTGTTGCACGTCCACCGCGTGATGCGTCTCCGCCGCCGTGTTCCATCGTTTCTTGAGCCTTTCAGTGACCTTCATCAGCGTCGGAAAAAACTGGCGCAAATGGTTGGCGTCCAGCGCGTGCGCAGTCAACCGCCGCTGCCGCTTCCAATCCTCGCCCTCGGCCGAAAACACGCCCGTGATGCCCATCTCCTTGAACACCGGCTCAATCGTGCCCAGGCGCCGATACGACTTCGGCCGGTTGCGCAGGATAGTCTGAATGAGTTCTGGCTCGGTGACGACGACCACGGGTCTTCTGCCAAGCTCGAAGCCATAGAGCACTCCGAACTCGTCTGCCCAACGTTCGAGCACGCGATGCAGTTGTCTTAAATCCAGTTCCAGCAAGTTGCCGAGGAGCGGCAGGCCCCTGGGGCCTGGCAGGTCTTTCAAGGTTCGCATTGTCTCAATGACGTAATTCTCTCCATGGGATCCTCACGATCCGGGCGGGCGGGTGCAAAAGCGCCCGTTGGGTTCGAGCGATACAGCGTAAAAGGATCGCGACGGAGAACATCTCCGCGCAACGGCTCAAATGACATTTCGCACGGAGTTCTGGCCTCCGTAAGGATTGGGAACGCGCGAACCGCAAGCGGGATCATCCCGCCATTCACCGTCCACGATGAATCGGTACTGATGCTGGCCCGGCGTGATGTCCACCTTAACCTGCCACAAGCCGTCGTCCTCTTGTTGCAAGGCGATCGGTTGTTCTTGCCAATTCATGAAATCGCCCACCAGCAGCACACTCGAGGCACCAGGTGCGGTTAACGCGAAAATTTGTTGTCGCTTGGGGGTTTGCTTATCTGTTTGGCGGATATGTTTTCGAGCCATGGGCATGACCTTTCGGGTTTTTGAGGCGGGTGAACCAACGAACGATGGGCGCTGGAGAGAACGGTCGCGCGCGGGGCAATCGACACGCTTCTTGACCCGGCGCAGGAAGCCCCCACAACTCGTCCTGTTGCAGTTGGGTGCAGCACATCACAATGGCGTCCGCCATTGCCCCGCATTATTCATTACGGACATAGATAACGTCAAGCGCTCTTATATATACGGGTTTTTCGCTGGCCAAGGTCTTTCCGCAGTTTTCTGCGGGGTGTTCTGGACCCGGTC
>Ga0364895_1081_pt2 | contig 13801 bp, 17 predicted proteins | sample SorcelJu500002C3_2_FD_206952 | JGI IMG/M metagenome (GOLD analysis project Ga0364895, IMG submission 206952) | Enriched cells from Trout Bog Lake Hypolimnion, Wisconsin, USA - BchlTB.July09.5000.02.C3 | ecosystem: Environmental > Aquatic > Freshwater > Lake > Hypolimnion/Profundal zone | place...
GTACCTGATTCGATTATGGCGGGTCCGACGTCATTCGCGAGAATGAGCATGGGGGAGATCAGAGATCTGAAGATTGCGGTCAAGTCTATCAATGAAGTCGGCCGTAACATCGAGAAGACTCTCGCGGGCGACGCCAAGGAAGAACTCGCAAACGTCTGTAACACAATGGCCGAGACCTCGTTCAACGAACTTGGCGTAGGAAAAGGCGACAAGGGTATCGGCCACAAGAGAACGACCTTGCTTGAGGAACTCGGTAAAAAGCTGAACCCCTTCGAGAAGGTGCTGGCCTATGTTTACCCCGAGAATATCTGCCGCCTGTTAGACGGAGGCAAGGACAACGGCCCTTGGCAGAAACATTTATTTCGCCCGATATACGACGCGGTGATGAGCGCAAATATGGTGTCCCGTCAGACCACAAGGGACATACTGGATATCCTTGACCGGCACGGGCTGAACATGACCGACATCGTCAGAATGGGCGATGATATGCGGCAATTCGACTTTTTACCCACTCGCAAGGTCAGCATGGAAGAAATTATGATGGCTGCGATGCATTGGGGAAATTCCGAGGGTCGAGATCGCGTTATAAGGTCGATATTATTCGGCACTGACCCAGGAATGCCAATATCGTCTAAACTCAGCTATGTGGACGAACAGAGGGGCTCAGCGGCAGCGATGCAAATGTTCCGGGAATTACCCCGAAAAACTGCCGGATTTATCCGGGATTTCCAGCATTACCTCGGAAATAGCAAGTGGGATCAGATCAGGCACCAGGAAATCTCAATCAACGGGTTTGATCCGAAACGGGTGGAACCTGTTCCTTGGAATTTGAATGGTATGGAGATGCCCGGAGGTTACGCTCATATCGATTACGACCCAGAGAAATCCTCTGAGGCTTATTACTCCGCCGAGGCGCTGAACAAGACCTACGCGCAATTCCCCGGGGCGCGGGCGGCTACCGACCACGGATTCACGAAGGGCAGGGTGCGGGCAGTGAACCGCGATCTTAACCTTGACTTCCAGTCGCAGCTTACCCATTTGGCCAACGTAGACTACGACCTGGCCATGAGGAAACCGATCATCGACGCCGCCCGGATACTTAAGAATTCGCAGGTCCGCGCAGCAGTTGAGAACTCCCTCGGCCAGGGCTATCTGCGGCAACTTGATCAATGGCTGAAGAACGTGGCCATCGATCAACGCAGTCCCATGAACCCGATGGAGAAGATCCTCCGTACTATCCAAGGGCATACGACAAAGTTCACCTTGGGACTCAATGTCAAAGCGCTGCCCGACTTCCTTCCTAATAATATAATTCAAGCAATCAGTCAGGCCGGAATGGATGGGGCAGTAGCCAGCGCGTCAGTATCGCGATATCTCTACGACTCCGCCTGGCGTGACAATATTAAATGGAAGTCGCCCATGATGGCACAGCGGTTGACGTTGTGTGATAAGAACATCGACGAATTAACCCGCAAGGTTCTAGACGGAGGACTTTTGTCGAAGCTTCCTGACGCCGTCCCTTCTGGCCTCATCGACAAGGCTGATGAAGCCTCAGACATACTAACAAAAGCCTCGATGTCATTTCACGGTATTGTTGACTGCATGATCTCCTTCCCGATATGGGACCAGATGTACAGCAAGTCGATCGATGCCGGGATGCCCGAGTCCGATGCCGTAGGGATAGCAGACAGTTACGTCCGGCGCGTTATGGGCGATGGTTCGAGTGTAGGGCAACCAATGGCCATGAAGGACAATAGCATCGCTGGCCGGCTGATGGGCATGTTCCTAACATACCAAGTCGGCCAGTTCAATTGGTTCTGGTTTGACACCAAGCTGGGGGGCCTGGAGTTCTCGCATGGCAACTATGCTAAGGGTATTGGGCTGATGACAAAGGCTATTGCACTCGGCTGGGTAGCACCGGCACTCTGGTCGTCGATGGTCCGCATTGGCATGCCTTTAGCAGGAGCAGGGATACTGGCTACCGGGATTACCGGCGAGAATCAGCAAGGCAAAATGAACGACAAGAAAAAGGCTGAAGAGTATGGTTGGGATATAGTCAAGTATCCATTCTCTGCGTTCCGGTATTATGGCGTCGTAGCAAACTATGCCGTCAGCGCGATCGAGGGGCATCAGCTGAACGACATACAGTTCAGCCCGACTGAGGGTGCTATCGAGGAAGCTATAAAAGACGGAACCAGGATAGGCAGGTACTTCGTCAAGTCCGGTCCTCATCCGGTTAAAGGCGAGCAGGCTGCTGATTCAGCGGCTAAACTTGCTCTCTTGACCGCCGGCGCGCCGAAGAGACTTGATACATGGATGTTTAATTACTACGACTGGCTGAATAAGAATTGTGACAGAACGGTGGACCAGGCAATCAGAGACGTGTTCAGTCGCGAACACAAACAAAAGGGGGTTAACCAATGACCGTCTCAAGCACCAGTAATATGAATGCCTACTCGGGGAATGGGTCTACGACCGTGTTCCCCATCACGTTCCAGTTTGAAAGCGCCGCGACGGATATTCAGGTTTGGTTGCAGGATGCCTCGGGCGACTCCCCGTACCAAATAACGACTGGTTTCCAGATTGACACCGCCAACGTCCAGGTAGATTACCCGTACCCGTCAGGGACTACACTCCCAACCGGCTGGAAGCTATTTATCTTGAGGTCCACGGCGCTGACACAGGGGCTCGATATCACGAACCAGGGCACGTTCTACGCCGCCGACATCGAGGGTGCCCTCGATGGGTTAACGCTAATCGCGCAGGACCTGCAGGCGCAGCTAGACCGCGTGCCGCAGACAGCCATTGGCAGCGAGGCAAGCTACATACTGCCGGCTGCGACGGCCAGCACGCTACTGGGGTGGGACTCCACTGGGTCATACCTGGAGAACTATGAGTCGGTGCCGACGGGTACTTATTCGGCCGCAGCGATCAACCAGGCAATTGCTGCGACGAATGGCGGCGGCACTATCCCAGGCGCACTTGCCGTCACGGGGGCACTGGCGGCACCGGGAGGTGTTACGGGCAATGTCACGGGCAACGTAACGGGCACTGCTGCCAACGTCACAGGCACAGTTGCAATCGCCAACGGCGGCACCGGGGTGGCAACAACACAAAATGCTTATAATGCTATAACCGCTCCATATCTGCCGCCATCCTTCCGCAATAAAATAATTAACGGCGATATGCGTGTTGCACAGCGGGGAACGAGCCAAGCACTTACCAGTTCTATTGTTTACGGTTCAATCGACAGATGGACAGGATATATGCCTGGAGCAGCAGGAACTTTGGGGCAGGTTGCCATAACCGACTTGCCGGGGTTTCAGTATGCGTCGAAAATGCAGAGAACTGCTTCGTCTGGTTCGGTAACACCTTTGTATACATCTCAAATTGTCGAATCGGTAAATGCCATCCCACTACAAGGGCAAACGGTCATATTATCATATTGGGCAAAATGTGGAGCGAACTTCTCTGCTTCTGGCAACACTTTACTCCTACACATTTCCACCGGAACAGCCACAGACCAGGGTTCAGTTAATGTCGGTTCGTGGAGTAACTATGTATCTGCCGCGCATTCAACCACATTGACCACAAGTTGGCAGTTATTCACATATACCACAACCCTACAGTCGCTGACGAGTGAAATATCTGTCAACTTCAGCTTTACTCCTGTTGGCACAGCGGGTTCTGACGACTCAATATATATCACTGGCGTTCAGCTTGAGCCGGGTTCTGTTGCAACCCCCTTTGAGGTTCTGCCGTATAGTACAGAATTGGCACTCTGCCAAAGATACTATCAATACTATCTCGGTAATGTTTTAAGCGGTTACGCGCCAAATGTAGGCAATATCTTTATTGATTATTTTTATCCGGTTCCTATGCGTTCATCTCCTACCGTTGTCACAAATTCACCCGTTTATACTAATTCTAGTTCACTCGTTAATAATACGATTACATCCCAGTTTTATAGGCCCCAGATAACTGCAACGTCAACCGCTTACGTGTATTGTGTATTTAACTGGGTAGCTTCAGCGGAACTATAAGGAGGTGCAAATATGTCAGATTACAAGTTAACCACGGGAACGTCAATAACTCGCACAAGTGACGGCGCGGCTATCCCTGCTGATCCACGGAACATGGACTATCAACAATATCTTACGTGGGTTGCGATCGGCAATACGCCTGATCCTGCGCAGACAGTGGCCCAGGCGCAGACCGCTCGACTCTCGATGTTCGATGCTGCGGCTGCCGCTGCCTACACTGCTGGCTTTGAGTCTGCCGCGAGCGGCGCTCCGCTTTGGTATGACTCGGACAGTGACACTCAGGCAGTGATCAACAGACAATATCTTATCGCTTTATCGTCGCCGACAATCTACTCGGCGACTACTTTTTTTAACGGGGCACCCGCAGGCGTAACTCCTATGCGTGCCCGGCCGACAGCCACCTCGCCTGACTCAGCCAAGACCGTCCAGTACCTGAATGCGGCGCAGATGGTTCAACTTGGCAACGACCTGGCGGCAACCTGGGAGTCAGTTAAGCTGCAGCTATGGACACTGCAGGCACAGGTCAACGCGGCCACTACAACCGCTGCGGTGGAGGCAATCACATGGGTTTGATATGCAAGATAATTAACAGGATTTCCTCCGGTCTAGGCTCAGCCTGGACCTTCTTGGCATTCGTCGGGATTGCAGTAGCCCCCGCTGCGTTCCCGGCGTTAATGCCGATTTGCTCCTATGTTTCGCAGACAGTAATTCAATTAGTGGCACTCTCGGCCATAACTAGGTCACAGCAACTGGAGTCAGCAGAGATCATGAAACTGCTCACCGAGAATCACGAGTCGTCAACCGAGTCACTCAGGGAGATGCACTTGTTGGTTAAAGAGGTACACGTATTAATGAAGGAGTGGAGGGATTTGCATGGGAGATGAGTATTGTGGTGAGCACAGCGGAAACTGCGCCAGGATTGATTTGATTAAAGAGGTCAGCGACCGGCATGAGGAGCGACTCCACGCGCTAGAGCAAGCAGTCTGGAAGGCTGCGGGGGCAACAGGAATAATTGCGGGGCTGGTAACGGCTGGCGCGATTCACCTTTTAAAAATATGAAGGGAGTGAAGACTGGTGAATATTGTAGAACCAACTTACAACTGGAACGGCCCGCTCACTGATCGGGCAGAGACTCTCTACGTCGTATGGCACCACACCGCATGCGAAGACCAGATGCAAACACCGGCAGCAATCAACGCGGAGCACAAGGCAATTGGCGATATCGGTATCGCGTACAACCGGGGCATCATGCAAAACGGCGAAACATTCCAGGGTAGACCCGACGCCGCAATCTCGGCTGCCGCGCACGGAGTCAACCAGACCAGCATCGATATCGTGGTCGAGGGCAACTTCATGGTGCAATACTTAACAGCCGCAGCGGAAGAGGCAATCAAAGCGAACTACGCTAACCTTACCGAAAAGTACCCTGGTGCCAAGCACATCTCGCACGGTTATGTTCATATCGTCTCAGGGAATCCTGGAGACGCCACAGCCTGCTGCGGGACGAACCTGATGGCTTTCCTCAAGGAACTAATCCCCGGATTCGAGGCGTAGTCGTGGGCGCACTAGCAGCCAAGTTGCTCCCCGTTATAATGCGACTAATAACGTCGCCCGCAGTCGAGGAAGAAGCTGAAGAATTAGCCAGCGAAACCGTTAACTGTCTACTGGGCCTGATCGCAGAAGAGATTCGCGAACCCGAACCACTACTCATGAAAATTCAAAAAATATTTAGGAGGCTATTTAATATGGAAACAAACACTGTCGTCACCGCTGCTGAAGGCGCAGCAGAAACCACTCTGGTCCAGACTGCTGCCGCTCAGCTTAGCACTGCCACCGCCGGTACCGCGAGCTCAGATCTCATCGTGCAGGTTAACAATCTAATCGAGTCCATCGAGGCCGACGAAAATAGCGGCAGCAAGAGTTGGTATGCCCGCGAGGTCAGGGACCCGGCAGAGGTAATTATCCTGAAGGCGCTGATCGTGGCCGCCACTGCAGGCTCAGCCGCAGCGATAATTTCCCTGCAGAAGAAGTTAGGAAAGTAAGAACGGGGCCGGGAAACCGGCCTTTTTTCTTTACAGGAGGGTGACTATGGCAAAACTATATCTCCTATTTGTTTATGAACACGATGACAATTTGATTGATGAAGTGGTTGGCAAGGCAGTGTCTGCCGTTGAGGGGGGCGATTGGCCGGTGCACGTTGCCGCGTATTTATTCAACGGTTTATTCGAAGCAATTGAACCTCGCGTTACCGTATCCGATTGTTATAAGTATGATCGCTGCCGGACTAAGGCCGTGGCAGTAGACGTTCCCGACCTCGACGCGGCGACACAGAAGGCAGCTGTGCTGATGGATAAACCCTATGGGCTGCTATCGAGTTGCATAGCTGGGGGCTGGTATTCATTATTCCACCGGGTACTCCATCTCGGGCGGCACAACGGGAAGGATTGTTCAGAGGTTGCGACAATAGTGCTTCGCGCCGGCGGTGTGCCACTTTACGGTGGCAGGCCTGCGTATACGGTTACACCAAAAGACTTGTATATAGCTTTACAATAAAGTTGGCCCTCACTGGAAACGGTGGGGGCTTTTTTATTGTGAAAAAATTATTGATAAAAAAAAGATAAAGAATACTTGACTCGCTACCATTATTTGGATACAATAGTGGTGGAAAGTGATGATGATAAAATTAAAATACGGAATCTTTTGGCGATCATTGAAACTTCATGTACACCTCATGAGGTTGTTACATGGATGCTGCAAAATAAGTTGAAGGTTGAATTAGATAAAGAAAGGATGGTATATGATGCGCATGTCGGTGTCTTGGGACAAGGCTAAATATGACGAACGCCACGATGTGCTTCATGTCTTCCTTGGTAAATGCAATTCATTTGATGCTTACGCAGAAGAAGAATACCCAGGAATTTTTATCAAGAAGTGTGAAGACACTGAAGAGATAGTCGGATTAACAATTCTTGACTATCAAAAACGGAAGGGCGAACTTAGCGAGCTTTTACCAGAGTATGATTTCGCTATATAGTTAAAATAAACCACCCCCCCGGCCCAGCCGGGGCTTTTTGTTTTATTCACGTATCAGCAATTAGGACTCGAATGTACAAGCCCCCCTGGCCATGATCGGCGAGGGGGCTTGTTGGGTTAGGATAAAACACATTATAATGACATCCTTTTATCATACCCCGAAGTATTATTTACACCCAAGAAGTATCGGGGAATGACGTTGGTGGATGGGGCGGTTAAAAACAATTTACCGGCGGACATTTTGCATTTCATGGGAGCCGACGTAGTTATCGGCGTCGATCTGGGGTATTGTGGGCAACCCAACTATGATATTCAGTCAGTTAGTGAGATATTGCTCCAGTGTATTGATATAATGAGCAGAGAAGTAACCTTGCTCAAAGGCGAACAATTTGCCGACATTATTATTCGCCCACATACTGATGATCTAAAGTTAAACAATACCAAGCAGGTTAAACTCTGTATTGAACGAGGCGCGCAGGCTACCTGGGAGCGAATGGGCGACTTAGTAAATGTCCTCGAAGCCTGAGTAGTTACCGGCATCTTTTGTCCCGCATATCATACATTAAACATTTTTGTTTATGGGGGAGTGCGGGATGGACTGGAGAAATTTATCACATATTTTCCGAGAAATGAGCAGCATTGACAATGTTGTTGGCCTGGGACGCGGACATAAATGGGTGCGGGGTGAGGATACAGGTCAGGAATCGGCATTGGTGCTGGTGAGAAAAAAATATCCGAAAGGTGATTTAAGACGCGCAGCACTGCTCCCGGAAAAGATAGCAGGGGTGCCAACCGATGTTCTGGAGGTGGGCGATATCCGGCTTTTGGCTGATCCGCGAACAAAAATGCAGCGTCCTGCTAATCCGGGAAGCAGCATAGGTCACTACAAAGTGTCAGCCGGCACCTTCGGGGCTGTTGTTCGTGACCGCAAGAGCGGTGAAAAATTGATTCTATCCAATAATCATGTTCTGGCTAATCTGAGTAATGGCTTTGACGAGCGGGCGAAGGCGGGGGACACAATCATTCAGCCGGGGATATACGATGGCGGGGATGCCCAGGCGGCGATCATCGGTCACTTAAAACGGTTTATTCCAGTGCACAGCGAGGTAAGTACACCCCGGTGCAAAATCGCTAAAGCATTTGAAGAGATGTTTAATAGGTGTATCGGAATATTGAAGCCGCAATACCGTATTCAGGTACTAAGGGAAACCGAAAAGATAAATTTGGTAGACTGTGCCGTTGCCACTCCGGTATCGCCGGATATAATAATTCCGGAGATACTGGAAGTAGGGTCAGTAGCCGGAACCAAAGAACCCCAGCTAGGAATGACGGTAAAAAAGAGTGGACGCAGTTCAGGCGTAACTTTCGGCGTCATTCTGGCAACTGATGTGACTGTGAGGGTCGGGGTGGGAAAAGATGAATACGGCGTATTTGCCGAACAAATATTGGCGGGTCCGATGAGCATGCCTGGAGATAGTGGTTCACTGGTGCTTTCCGAGGACAATAAGGCGGTTGGGCTTTTATTTGCCGGCTCAGAACAGGCTACAATGTTCAGCCGTATTGATCTGGTCTTCGACGCGCTTAATGTAATGTTGTAATTTTGGAATATCGCCCTTATAATATTTCAAACGTGGCAGCGCGCGAAACGGTACAAACTAAAAAAACCAGGTCGTTAGCCCTGGTTTTTTAATGCAGCTTATTCCAGATTCAGATTAGATAACTCTGACTTTACTTGATTGCGGCGGAATTGAGAAGAAGACCTCCGATTGGTGGTATTGTCGCTTGAATGCTTGACTCGGGATGAAGCCAAGCATCGGCTACCGACGGTTTCGCGGCTTGTCGAAAGGCTTTCAGGATTTTTCGCTTGCTGCGAGAATTGCTGCCTGGATATTTGATTGGGATGCCAGCTATGTTGCTGCAATACTGCGGTTATTTTTTCCGACAACTGATGCCCACTCTGTTGCAAAGCTTCAATAGTGTCTCTGACCCGGTCGTTTGTTGATGTCATTATTGCCTGATCGTACAAAAGGGACAGATATTTTTCGCCGACAAAAAGATCGTATAACATTTCGCGGTCAGATAAATTGTTGCGACTAGGTACTGTACGGTTACGGTTACGGTCGTTCATAAAATCACCTCATAATATGTGAAGTTTCTGAGTCTGAAGAAGTGGCATTAGCCTAGCAGCTCACGTATTCTGCTGGCATGATGCCGTTTAGCCCGGGCTACATCGACCAGTGTCGATTTGATTTTTGGGTCGCCGCATTTTTCGGCGTAGGCATCGCATTTTACGATATTCAGGCTTTCCATTTGCCAGAGGTCTTCCAGACAAATCCTTTCCCGCTCAGATAAATTATCATACAGCAATATTGGTCACCTCCACAATGATACTGATTGTAATATGTGTGGCAAGGTGATTAAATATACGTGCTCTGAGCTTGTTAAAAAGGGAAAATCATATATTCCTGTTGGTTAGGGTCTTCGGCTTCCGGTTCTTCCTGTTCGCGGCCATATTCTTCGCTGCTATAGGAATCCAGAAGTTCAGGATCGAACAGCCAGGCGTCTTCCCAAGGTATTGATTTGATTAACATGATAACACCCCCATATATTAGCTGGCAGATATCCATCGCCGTACCATTTTAGCACTGCGGCTTGAGCAGTCATAGTCTTGATTTAGTTTATAACCGATGGCTATAGTAATATGCAATAATCCAATAAATTTATACGTCGTGCCATGATTGATGAAGCATGGCGGATATATATTAAGAAAAGTTTATATAATATTAATATTTAGCCAAAGCAGGTTGATTTTGCAATCGATTGCTTGATTTTCCGACTTATTAGTGATAAAATTCATAGAGATAAAACAATTTAATTTCTCTGTTAGGTGAGGCTCCTGTATAAACACAGGCCACTGCCCGGAAACGTCGAGAGACGCCAATGGGTAGAACAGGTATTACCGGATTAAGGTTTTACTTAAGGTGGCTGAGATGAGTTGGACTCTACGTTATGCAGTGCCAAAACTCAACGAGTGGGGAGGGTGCTATGTTATTGTTATCGTCTCAAGCCTTCCTAAGATTAGGGGGGCTTTATACTTTTGGGCGCATTGCTTGGATTGTACTGAAAGCGGATTTATCTGCGCTGACCAAGAAAGAAGGTGGAAATGATGAGACTGTTAAAGAATACGCGGTTTAAGTTAGGATTGTTCTTTTTAGTTATGGGCCCAGGCATAGTTACCGCCTTTGCCGACAATGACGCCGGGGGTATTGCCACCTACGCCGCTGCTGGCGCAAAATACGGGTACGGACTACTGTTTACAATGTTTGTAAGCAGTGTCTGTCTGGCGATAGCTCAGGAGATTTCCGCCCGAACTGGTGTTGTAACCGGGCGAGGTCTGTCGGACTTGATTCGCGAATTGTTCGGAGTGAAGTGGACGCTCTTTGCAATGGCGGTTTTGCTTATTGCTAATATCGGAACAACAGCTTCCGAGTTTTCCGGTATCGCTACCAGTTTTGAAATTTTTGGGGTGAGCAAGTATCTGTCTGTGCCATTGATTGCAGGATTTGTGTGGTGGCTGGTACTAAAGGCGAACTATAATCGGATAGAGAAAGTTTTCCTGCTGTTATGCGCGACATTTTTGAGTTATGTTATATCAGGCATTATCATTAACCCGCCTTGGGAGAAAGTTTTGCTGGCATCAGTAACCCCGCATTTTGCCCATGGGAGTGATTTTCTGTTTATGGCTATCGGGGTCATTGGCACAACAATTACACCATGGGGCCAATTTTACGTTCAGGCGGCTATTGTCGATAAAGGCATAGCGGTCAAAGATTATCGGTACACTTTCTGGGATGTAATGTTTGGAGCATTTTTCACGTGGCTAATTGCATTTTTCATAATTATTACTACTGCTGGAACGCTTTATGCCAATCATATTTCCATCGAAACGGCTAAAGACGCGGCATTGGCGCTTGCCCCGCTGGCAGGTAAATATGCCAGTATGTTATTTTCTTTTGGATTGCTGGGCGCATCAATGCTTGCTGCTTTTATTCTCCCGTTGAGCACGGCCTATGCTGTATGTGAAGCTTTTGGCTTTGAACACGGTGTAAGTAAAACCAGAGAAGAGGCACCTGTCTTCTTTGGGTTATATACTGTATTAATCGTTTTAGGAGCTGGGTTGGTGCTATTGCCAGGAATATCGCTATATAATATTATGTTGACTTCCCAGGTGGTTAATGGCGTGCTGTTGCCGCCGATTCTCATCTTTATGGTGCTCATCGCCAATAATAAAATCATTATGGGTAAATATACCAACACGAAAGTGTATAGTGTAATTTGCTGGGCGTTTACGATTGTCCTGATCGTTCTTACCATAATGCTGCTGGTCTCGACATTGCTGCCAAGCTTTCTGGATAAATTGTTGAATTTATATTCTGTCGTGAAAGTAGCAACCTAAACCTTTATCGCTTAACAGCAGTTTTGCCCGGCACCCGCAGGAAGCGCGCGGATTATTGACCTGTGTTTCCCGGGCGATGCGCCGGATCGATTTCACCGAAATACCGATAAAAGAGGACGCCTAAAGACAAAAAGTCTTAGACGTCCTCTTTTATCAGGTCCGATATTCTATATAGTGGAAAGATGAGTCAAAATCTGATCGGCTATTGTCTTTGTTGCCTGAGGTCTGCCAAGGTGTGCGGCACAGGCGGACATGGTGGCAAGGCAGGAGCGGTCATCGGCTAAATGAGTGAGATGGTAGGTGATATCCTCTTCGGTTGACGCTGTTATCGCTGCCAGCTGACTGGTGAGGAACCGGGCGTTGTATTCTTCGGGGCCGGGTATCGGCTTGTAGATAATAAGGGGTATTCCCACAGCAAGTGCTTCTGCGGTGGTAAGTCCGCCTGGCTTGGTGATTAAAATGTCGCTGTTTTTCATATAAGTGGCGACCTGGTCGGTGAAACCGACAATATCAATCATATGGTGGCTGCTGCGGGCAACTGCTTCAACTGTTGCCCGCAATTTATCGTTATGGCCAATCAAAACATGGACGCTGACCGGATTTAAAACTTGGTTGATTGCTCTTACCGCGCCATCAACCAAGTTCGTTCCGATGCCGCCGCTCATAACTGTGATGGTAAGTGTATCATTATTCTTTACAGTTTGTGGAGTAAACTCCGGACCGATAGGTATGCCGGTGGATATCAACCTATCTGATTCAATGCCGTAGGAATGGAGTTGCGAAGCAACTTCGGCAGTGGCAGTGAAGTATAAATCGGCTCCGGATACGGCCCATACCGGATAGGCGTAATAGTCGGTTATAATTCCATATACCGGAATAGTACCGTCGCGTCGAACCATAGCCGCCGCGCCCAAGGGTGTGAAATGAGTTGCGATGACAGCATCAGGCTGGTATTTCTTCAGAAGCTTTAGCATCAGACGCCTACTCAACCGATTCGCGTATTCGGTCAATTCCTGAGCGGGGCTTCTTTTGCTTAGTTGACAGGCCAGACCAAACACAGATGGATATTCAAAGACAACCTTATCATAGAAGGCTTTGGCTACCTCGCTCAAATATCGAGTCTCAAAACTGAAAAAATCGACAATTTGCGCCTTGTGTCCAATGGATAACAGGCTTTTCCGTATATTTTCAGCGGCCTTGTTGTGACCATGGCCAAAAGGAGCAGTCAAAATAAGAAATTTTTTCATGGTATTTCCTCCCTAAGATATTATAACTCATGGGGTGAACTTTCGGGGTAGTTATCGTGATATTTTATTCATTATATAACTTATGAGCATTAAATATCCAAATTAAAGTGCTTACAGGGAAATCACTGAATGCGCAATTGAAATAATAAGTGTTTAGTTAAGGGTAGGTTTATAATTCACCATTGAATAAATTGAAATTATAATTCAATGGTGAATTACAAACGCAGCATCTTGTGTATCTTTTATACTGGCCTGGCACCTTTGCTAATTGTGCTGTGACGTGATTTTTGGCGTAAACAACAGAGGTATTTCTGTTGAACAGGTTACTGCGGGTGCAGTTTAATAGCGCCAATTTTATTCAGGTAGCACAGGGCGGTTGGTATAATTAACTGCTATTACGCTTACTTCCCAAGCTGAAGCTATATCAAAAAAAAAGAAACCGCATAGTAATATTTTTCGCGGCCTCTTCTGACAATGATACAACTACGCAGCTACTTGTAAGCTACTTTTAATTCAATAGTGAATTGACAATTGCGATTATTCATAACTGAATTGGCTTATAGGCCGAGATTTGCGGTAATCTGCGTCAGGACTTTCCCGGTTTAACAGTGTATCATTATTGCTTAATAGTTATATAATTATTCTTTGGATGGCTGTATACAAGTATCCGCTGGTAAATATTTATAATATTTTGTGAGTCTGAAATATTTTGGCACGCTTATTGCAAATATATTATTTGCAATATAAAATGTGGTCATAAAAATTGTGTCCGTAAACCGGAAGATAGCGACTCCGAATTATATAGAAGCTGTCTTGAAGTGACTAAATCTGTGGTGACGTTATCTCATGGACAGATAATAATTGGCGAATTATGGCGTCTTCTGAAAACTATAGATAATAGTATTTTACAACAAGTTGTATTTTTTATACAATATTCATTGGTTTACTGTTGTTTCACCAAACATAGACAATTGTATGACTTGCGGTTTCGAAGCTTTAGCTGGTGCCGTGCTTGTAGTAGT